>Ga0172371_10001964_pt1 | contig 32739 bp, 29 predicted proteins | sample Lak12m_FD_114543 | JGI IMG/M metagenome (GOLD analysis project Ga0172371, IMG submission 114543) | Freshwater microbial communities from Kabuno Bay, South-Kivu, Congo - kab_022012_12m | ecosystem: Environmental > Aquatic > Freshwater > Lake | place: Democratic Republic of the Congo: South-Kivu...
AATACTGTTCCCATTCCAATCAAATCCAATAATCTTATCTTCATTACTTCTTGAGTTCCAAGAAAGTCAGTTGATAAACTCCCGTATTCATTACTTCTTTCGTAATCACTTTTTTAAACTCTAAGTATTTCGGGAAAAACACGTCGGCATCAACCCTTTCATTTTCTGGTGGAGTAACGATCGTCAAATACAAACGGTCGGCAATCCCAATCGCCTGCTCATAAATCTGGCTGCCGCCGATGATGAAGACCTCACTGGCAGTCAGGGGTGAGTAGTTAGGAGCCAAGGATTTTGCGGCATTAACTGCTTCATCAAGCGAATGACAAACGAGCACTTTAGTTAAGTAATTGACTGAAGCAGCCGGTTTCCAGTTTTTGTCGCGGGTAACAATAATATTGTAACGATCAGGCAGCGGCTTGCCGATTGACTCGAAGGTTTTCCTCCCCATAATTACCGCATGACCTTGGGTTAATTTTTTAAATCGCCTCATGTCCTCCGGAATATGCCACAAGAGTTTATTATCTTTTCCAAGTTCACGATTAAGACCAATCGCCGCAATAATACTGATCATTATTTTTTTCATGTGATTCAGACTGTCATTCCGCCACCAAATCCACCTCGTAGGTGAAGCGGGTTAAAAGCCGCCGACAACCGTTACCTCTCCTTTTATGGGAGGATATGGATCATAATCAATCACCTCAATATCTTCAAACTTAAAGTCGTCAATATTTTTTATTTTTGGATTCAATTTAATTCGAGATAATGGTCTGGGTTTTCTTTTTAGCTGTTCTTTTACCTGGGACAAATGATTACTATAAATATGAACATCTCCGAAAGTATGAACAAAATCGCCGGGTTCAAAACCAGTAACCTGAGCCACCATCAATAATAATAAAGCATAGCTGGCAATATTGAAAGGCACGCCCAAAAACAGATCGGCGCTGCGTTGATAGAGCTGCAGTGAAAGTTTATTCCCCAAAACATTAAAATGAAAAAAAGAATGACACGGAGGCAAGACTACTGATTTGCTTCGATTAATCGCCATTTCATAAATATATTCGGGATTCCAGGCCGAAACAACAAAATGCCTGCGATAAAAAGTCTTGCCCTTTAATTTATTGATTACCCATCCCAGCTGATCGATTGTCCTGCCGTCACTCGTTGGCCAATGACGCCACTGTACTCCATAGACCGGCCCCAAATCACCGTATTTTTTGGCAAACTTTACGTCGTCTTTTATCTTTGCAATATATTCTTCTTGGGTTAAACTTTTGACTTTTGATGTTTGATTTTTGATTTGCGTTTCTTTGAAGCGCTTATAGCCCCACTCATCCCAAATATGAACATTGTTATCGACCAGATATTTGATGTTTGGCGATCCACTGATAAACCATAATAATTCATGGATTATCCCCCGCATAAAAACTTTTTTTGTCGTCAAAAGCGGGAATCCTTTTGATAGATCAAAACGAATCTGCCTGCCGAATACGCCGATTTCGTAGTTGTCCGATCCGTAAATCTGTTTCTTTACGCCATTTTTCAGAATATCCTCGGCGAGATTTAAATATTGATATTCGGGATGATTTAGGAATTTAGAATTCATAATTTAGAATTCATAATTTAATTCTGAATTCTAGATTCTAAATTCTAAATTTGTTTCTCACGCTTTGCTGTTGTCACTCTCCCACCTTGCCACTGCCCTTTATATTGATTTCCTCCGCCATCCACCCATTCAAACTGGGCATGGACAATCCGGCAGCCCATTTCCAGTTCGACAGGAATCGGACCTTCGTTTTTTAAGGCGAACGTGAGTTTTCCACAATAGCCGGGCGCCACATTTCCCGTCCGTAAAAATAAGCCGCTGCGAAAGGTTGTAGTGCGCGGCTTAAAGTTAATCGTGATATCAAGCGGAGTATTGACCGATTCGATCGTTGTTGCCAAATAAAATTCTCCGGGTTTGATGGTAATAATTGTCGGCCTCTTTTCATCATACTTGGCAACCAGATCAATATTGGCAGTTTCCCGATGAGTTGCCCCTAAAAACGCCCGTCCGGAGATTTCATACAATTCGCCTAAACGCAAATCAAACCCGGCCCCCTCAGGATTAGTTAGTTCCCGCACGGACAAATTTTCCACTAGCTTTTTTGTCTTTACTAACTGTAATAATTTTTTTGGACCAATAATCATCTTAATTTAGAATTCAAAATTTATAATTCAGAATTCAATTTATAATCTAGAATTATCTTTTGTGTTTAAAATTATAGTAGAAATTAACTTCTTTAACTCTGTATACCCATCTTATGCTGGTTTGCAACCCATCGGGTTGCCAAAGCAGTCTTAGATGGGTATATCCTGAGCAAATTCATTTGCGAATGGTATACATTCTTTAACTAACAAAGCAATTTCTCCCATATGTTTATTATTAATTTCTTGCAATAAGAGTAATCAATAGTTTGTTTCCGCTGCTGATTTTAGGGCAATTTGAAAGAAATTGATAAATTCTTTCCTTGAAGTACTATTACTGCCCTCAATAATATTGGCCCCAATTGAGGTAGCTGATCGAACTAATTGATCGACTAAAACCCAATTATTACTATCAGAACGAAGATCTTTTACCAGTTTTAAGATTGAAATGGAAAAATTAAAGCAACGTTTTTTGAATTGTTGCTTAAACTGATTTTTCTTTTCCAATTCTAAATTCATAACTTAATTCTGAATTCTAAATTCTAAACTCTAAATTCTATATTACACCGTTTCCATTTCTTCAATTTTAAAACTCCCGTCGTCTTTGAAGTTGACCGAATAAATGGGTAGGCCCTTGGCCAACCGTTTTGCAGTTTCGAGCAAATGATCTTCGCCCACAGTCGATAGAGCTTCGTATAAATACTGAGCACCACACCCCATCGGCACCACAACCGCTTTATTTTCAATTAGCTTTCGTGCTAATAGCCGATGACGCTCGTCAATCAAACTGCGATGATAGATAAAAACCTGCACCGGCACGTTGCCGTCGATATCTTTCAGATAATACTGCGGGTAAACTCCCCAATTGCCGGAAATCATCACCACCGCCCCCTCACCATGTTCACCATGAAGCACAGTTTCTTTTATCCCTTTGTTTTTTGCTTGTTGAAATTTAGTTTTAATAAAATCGACCTGATCCGACTCAAGGCCGTATGCTTTAGGATCCAGTCTGATTTGTTTAATGTGTCCGCAGCCGGCCAACGCCTGATTTTTTTCCGCATGGGAGTCCGTGTGAAACCGCAGGTTGTTTTCTCCGCCAACAACTTCAACCAAACTTTGCCAGACTGTTTTTTGGTCCATTTCCAACCCATAATTATTAGCGGCGGCCATAACCAGCGCTAACTCCCCCGCATCTGCCCCGGGAATCGCCAATGCTGGAATTTGTTTTTCTTCAATTTTTGCACTTTGATCTTTATTTTTGATCTTTGATTTTTGATCTTTGATTTTATTATCGTAACGGCCATCAATACAGCGGCTGATTAATCTATTTTTTGGCGTCACTTGATATTTGTTGATAAAAATCAAATCATGCAACTGGGTTTTATCCAGGATAATTTTATTCATTCCCCTATTGTATACCCATCTTATGCTGGTTTGCAACCCATCGGGTTGCCAAAGCAGTCTTAGATGGGTATATCCTGAGCAAATTCATTTGCGAATGGTATATAACGAAGAATAAAGAATTGTTATGGAAAAATCAAGCACTTGACAAATACAAAAAATCGGATAAAATGGATTTATGAATATAAAAAGAACCGTTTTCTCGCAAGCGTTGGCAAAAATTGATTCCGACCAATTCCTGATTTTCACCGGCCCCCGCCAGGCCGGCAAAACCACCATCTTAAAACAACTACAACAACAGCTGCACCAAACCCCCAACTTTTTTATCAATTTGGAAGACAAAGAATATCTGTCGTTGCTTGACCAATCACCGAAAAATCTCTTTAAATTAATTCCTCCCGCCTCCAAACAACAGTTAGTATTTATTGATGAGATTCAATACTTAAAAGATCCGACTAATTTTCTAAAACTGTTATATGACGAATATCGAGCCAAGGTAAAATTAATTGTCTCCGGGTCATCGGCTTTTTATATCGATCGGAAATTTAAGGATTCATTGGTAGGCCGCAAGATTATATTTCAGGTGAATACATTGTCTTTTGATGAATTTCTTCAATACAAAAAACCGGAAATCTCCAATATCAAATACGGCCAACTGACCATTCCCCAACGGGAAATATTCAACTCGCTGCTTGACGAATATTTGATCTATGGCGGCTATCCACGCGTTGTGATCGCGCCACACGAGCAAAAAGAGGACATATTGCAAGACGTCACTTACTCCTATATCAAAAAGGACGTTTTTGAATCGCACATCCGCAGCGACGAGTTATTTTACCGCCTCCTGAAAATATTGGCCGCCCAGGTCGGTAATTTGGTTAACAGCAATGAGTTATCCCGCACCATGGAAACGTCAAAAACATTAATTGCAAATTATCTATATATAATGCGAAAATCTTTTCACATTCATCTTGTCTCCCCTTTCTTTAAATCCGCCCGGAAAGAAATTACCAAAATGCCCAAAATTTATTTTCATGATCTTGGTTTAAGGAATTTTTTAATTAATGATTTTTCTCCTTTTATTGCTCGCATCGACAAAGGACAACTGCTGGAAAACTTTGTTTTTCGATTGTTGCTGGAAAAAAATCCAACCGAAGATATCAAATTTTGGCGGACGGTTTCGGGAAATGAGGTTGATTTTGTCATTGGCAATCGCGCCATCGAAGTAAAAACCAACAAAAAGGACATTAAGCTTTCAAAATACCGCCGCTTTAAACAAGACTATCCGCAGATTAAGTTAGATTTCATTAACCACGATAACATTTATCTTATCTAGGAAGCGATTTTCCATGTGGATTATAAACAATTCCACGGAATCGCGGTGATGTTTCCGTCAATCTGTTCCGGCTCACTCGCCATTGTAACAACATAACCGTGGCGGGCGATCCGAGAATATTCTCTTAAAAACGAATGTAACCCTTTAATTTCGCTGCGCATTACCTGTCTGCTGCTTTTTATCTCGAGGGGCACGACCGTCTGCCCGAAATCCAAAATACAATCAACTTCAGCTCCGGCATGAGTCCGCCAATAATAAAGTTTAATTTTATTGCCGCTTAACCTAATTCTTCTGATTAACTCCAACACAACCGCATGCTCAAACAATATGCCTTTTTGGGCGTTGATCAATTGATCGTTGAGATTTAAACGGGCCAAGCTATTACGCACGCCGATATCAAATAAATAATAACGTGCTGAAGAAAATATTCGCTTCCGGGAATTGCGGATAAAGGGCTCAACCCGTTCCGCCACCATGGTATCAACTAGTAACTGGTAATATGATTTGATTGCCGGCTGACTGACGCCGGAATCGTTAGAGAGTTTGCGAAAATTTGGTGCCGTCCCCGACTCCGCAGCAGCCAGTTCCAAAAAACGCGAAAATGCTCCAATATTCCGGCTCAATGCTTCGGCACGAATTTCTTCTTCCAGATATAACTGCGCGTAGGCGTCTAGTGTCGGTTGACGATCTGCTTGCGCCAGGTTAACAATTCTCGGCAAGCTACCGAAAACCAACAGATTGTCAAAAGAATAACCGCATTTTGAGTTGATATTTCTCATCTGTAACGGTTTAACCGTTGATGATTTTAGCAAGCCCAGCTCACCCCATAATAAAGCATCCAGATGGTAGAATAATACTCTCCCCGCCAACAAATTGACCCCTTTATGCCTTAATTTGCGGGCCGATGAACCAGTTAAGATAAAGTTGGCTTTTTTTTCGTCGATTAAATATTGGATCGCGTCAAAAAGGCGAGGGATCTTTTGCGCTTCATCAATGAAAATGGAAATTGGCTTTTGCCGAGTTAAAATTCGGCGAATTAATCTGCCGGGATCCTTTTCAAAGTCCAAACGAATCTCTGGGTTTTGCAACGGATATTCGACGAATCCGGGCCTGTTTTTTATTTGTCGTTTAACGAGAGTCGTCTTGCCTACCTGACGAGGCCCTAAGATTAGGGCTGACTTTTTATCTTTGAGTATCGACTGCAAAACACTATCTAAATATCTGCGTAATGATTTATTTCTTCCTTGCATATATAAAGTATAGTTTATATTTTCAGGAAGTCAAGAGAATTGCAAATTGAGCTGCGATCGGTATACAATAAAGCATGGATCAATCGGTAATCGTTTATGACTCAACGGCAAAAGATGCCCAATCAAGAGTCCGCGGCGTCGGCCGCTACCTGCAGATTCTCAAAGAAAACTTTCCCGACTGGTCTTTTACTGATAACTTATCACTGATAACTAATAACTCTGTATTTATTAATCCTTTCTTCAACTTTCTCAAAAAACCGCTGACGATGAAACGCATTGCCAAAAAACAAATCGCGGTGATTCATGATTTGATCCCTTTGAAATATCCGTCCCACTTTCCTATCGGTCTAAAAGGCAATATTAATGTTTTTTTGAACAAGATCGTCCTTCGTAATTATAATGTTGTCGTCACCGACTCCGAACAAAGCAAAAAAGATATCGTGACTATATTAAAGGTTCAGCCGGAGAGAGTAAAAGTTATCTACCCGTGTTTAACGAAAATTTATAATTCAGAGTTTAGAGTTCAGAATTCAGAAAGAACAAAAACAATTCTGAATCCTAAATTCAACTCTGAATTCTCAATTATAAATTCTAAATTCTGCCTTTATGTAGGCGATGCCACCTGGAACAAAAACTTGGTGAATCTGGCGCGAGCGATAAAACTGGCGGATGTGAATTGTGTTTTTGTGGGGAAAGTATTTGAGAAGAATTTAGAGTCTAGAATTCAGAATTCAGAATCTGAAAACAAAAAAATTCTAAATTCCAAATTCAATTCTGAATTCTCAATTATAAATTCTAAATTCGACAATAATCCGTGGCTTGAAGAATATAATGAATTCCTTAAAATTACCCACGATAATCCTCTCTTTCATTTTGTTGGTTATGTTCCCGACGATAAATTGATGCTGCTATATCAAAAAGCCGCCTGTAATCTCTTGGTTTCCCGCGATGAGGGGTTTGGATTTTCCTATCTTGAAGCCTCAAGTCAAAATTGTCCATCAATATTATCCAATATCCCCACTCTACAAGAAATCGCGGGCGATTCGGCTCTCTTTATTGACCCGGACAGTCCGGCAAAGATTGCCAAAGCTATTGGACAGATTCTTGTCGATCAAAAATTGCGCATCGACCTGATAGAAAAAACACGTCTGCGGTCGCGTTTTTTCTCCCGTAAAAACTTTGTAGACGGATTTAAATCCGTTTTATTGTGCGATTAAATTTGTATTTTTTAATTGTAAAATTAATCCATGGACTTGTTTCTCTACGTTGTCCTTAGCGCCGTCTATATCATGTTGATTCATTTCGCCGTCGCCATCCGCAATCAATTTAATTTATTTTTGATGATCGGATTGTTTCTTCTGGGCGGCGTGATCGGTTGGCAGATGCAATCATTCGAGCTTGGTTTTGTTTTTGCCGTGGTCGCCTCACTGATTTTCTGGTAAACTCGCTTGACATTGGCTGTTAAAACACGTTAGGATAAGAGAATCGCCTATGATCTTAAGCAAAATTAAGGTTTTAATTAAGCATTTCCGCAAGCTTCCCCTTCGCCAAAAACTGATCTTTGTCTTAACCGCCCTTATCATCACGGTCATCATCACCGGCACCATTGCCAACCGCAGCCAAAAAACCTACCAAAACCGGGCGGCGGAAACTCAGCCGGAAGCGAAAACCCCTCCCCAACCGGAATATGCTCCGGGCGAGGTGATCGTCAAACTCAAACAACCATTAACCGGTCTCAAATCAAAACAAGGGCGATCATTGGTCACAGAATTGGACAAAGAACAAATTAATATCGATCAGGTTGATCAAACATCGCTGCCTCCGGTTCTCCAGTCGCTTACAAAACAATATAAAATCAAAACCATTGAAAAGGTTTTTAAGGGTGCTCAAGACCCGCAAACCGAAATGACAAAATTCAAAACCAAATTCGCCAAGGAGATCGCCAAAGGGGAAAGGAAGATTGATGAAAAGGAGTTGTTAAACAACGACTTTTCGCGAGTATATAAATTGATGTTTGGTGGAAAAATACCTATAGATCAAATTATCCAACAATTGTCTTTAGCAATAAATTCAGATATTGAATTTGTTGAACCTAATTATTATTATAGTATTCAAACCAACCCAAACGATCCTTATTTTCTTGACCCTAATCCTCCTATTCAAGAAAGAAACATTGCAATAAATAACGGCGGATGGAATCCGAGAAAAGAAGATAATTCTCCATTAGATTATCAGTGGAATCTAAAAAAAATTGGTTTTCCTCAAGCATGGGACTATTCAAAAGATAATGATCAAGTGGTCGTAGCAGTAATCGACACTGGCGTAGACTACAATCATCCCGATTTAAAAGGAAAAATATGGGAAAACGCGGGTGAGATCGGATTGGATTCTCAAGGTAACGATAAAAAAAACAATGGAATTGACGATGATAATAACGGTTATATTGATGACTGGCACGGCTGGGATGCGGTTGATTACTGGTGGGACTGTGACGGCTGGTATTGTTATCAACATGAAACGGCTGACAATGATCCAATGGATGAATCATGGGAAAATTATTTTAGTTTTTATTGGGTAGGCGGACGTGACAAACCAAAAGGTGGAGGACACGGAACACACGTTGCAGGAATTATAGGAGCAAATACTAATAACAGTGTTGGAATATCAGGAATATCAAATAATGCAAAAATCATGGCTCTTAGAGGTTTGGACGCCGCAGGAGGAGGATATAATAGTCAACTTGCTCAACTTATTAATTACGCAACGGCAAATGGTGCCAGAATTATCAATATGAGTTGGGGAAGCGGTTCTGGATCCCAATTATTATCTGATGTATTGGATCGAGCTTATGATAGCGGGGTTACTTTGATTGCAGCAGCAGGAAATGACGGCAAAAATAAAGTTAGTTTCCCGGCATCACATAATAAAGTTATTGCCGTATCCGCCACAAATGAAAACGATTTCATAACAACTTATTCCAATTATGGTTCGAAAATCTCAGTAGCAGCGCCAGGAGGCGACGCATGGACAAGAAAAAATCAAAGAAGCATACTCTCTTTACGAGGAAATCAAACCGATATTTATTGTCCGTCGGTTACCTCATGTTGGACTGGACAAATAAACAATACAGAGATGATTGTCGGATCTGATTTAAATTACTACCGAGCTTCCGGGACATCGATGGCATCTCCTCATGTTGCTGGCCTAGCTTCTTTAATCCTTGGAAAAAACCCATTACTTACAAATGATCAAGTAAAAACTATTATTGAATACTCTGCCGATGATATAGGACCAACTGGTAAAGACGACAAATTCGGATATGGAAGAATTAACGCATTTCTTGCTTTGAAGGAATATAGTCTTAATCTTCCTCCCGTTACTATTATCACCGATCCTTACGACCAGGAACATTTATATTATGGAACGTTTAACATCAAAGGAACTGTTTCTTCTTTAAATTATAAGAGTCATAGAATTGAATATGCCCCTTACGACAATCCCTCAAACTGGTCTTCGACGGGGATAAGCCTAACTGTTGCGGGTTCATCAGGAATTACAAATGACATTCTGGGAAGCTGGAATTCTGAATCTTTAGAAGGCAAATATTATCTAAAAGTAACAACGGTTGATAAGGAAAACAGGGAAAGGAGCGCTCAGATAATTGTTGAGTTGGTTAATCAATCCTTAAAATCAGGCTGGCCGAAAATTAATGGAAATTTAATCGGTAAACCACCAATTGCTTCTGATATAGACAACGATGGTAAAAAAGAAATAATAGTTAGCGAATTAAATAAAATTTATGTCTACAAACCAAATGGTAATTTGATGAATGGATGGCCGGTAACATTAAATAGTAGTCTTTGTGGTGAATATTATTGTTACTACCGAGACACTAATATTGTTGTTGGGGATGTCGATCCCAACTATCCAGGAAAAGAAATTATTGTTAATGAAATAGTGGGCGATTATTATAATCATCATCCAAAAATCAAAATTATCCATGCTGACGGCTCTTTTATTACCATAGACAAATATTTAGCTGCAACAGGAAATTTAGCCGATGTCAACGGCGATGGAACTGATGAAATATTAGCGATTGAATCTACTACAGAAAACACCACTTCGAGAAAGTGGTTGCTTCGCGCCTTCAATGTCCAAGGAATTGAAGCGTCCGGTTTCCCGGTTACCTTTCATGAGGGCTATGAATATGTAATAAACTCTGCTAGTGTCAGAGTGGCTGATTTAGATAACGATAAAAAGGAGGATGTAATAATAAAATTGTCTGGATCAAACGCTGATCAAAATAATTATTTGGTTGCAGTATCTGGATCATCAGCGCAAGTGATTTGGAAAAAAACTTTGCATAAGGGATTTGAATATAAAGAAAACGCACCAATATCAATAGGTGATATTAACAACGATAAATTGAATGAAATCATCTATTATGATGTTTATCAAAATAATCAAACCTCATCAAATGCTTTCAATTTATATATCTGGAAAGGCAATGGCGACAATTATTTATCTAGTAATCCTTTAGATCTTAGCAGTTTGGGCGCGGGAAATTTAATTTTAGCTGATATTGACTCTAATTATGTCCCAGACATTGTTATTTTATCAACCAATAAATATGCCCTTGTCAGCTCAACAGGAACGATATCTTTGAAAGACTATCCTGCTGATTTAATATTTAAACCCGGTGGTGGTCAAATGGTTATCGGAGATTTGAACAACAATCAACTAAAAGAATTTTTTTTCGCTAATCAAGTTTATATGCTGCCATCAGGAGAATGGCCGCAGATTTCCAACTTATTCTTGAATTTAACCGAATATAATCAAAATTTTTTGCAACAACCAAACTGGCCTAAAAGTTTAATTGCTGACATTTGGGCTGTCGGTTCAAGTTGGAACTACCAAAATCCGATTATAGCTGATTTTGATAATGATGGAGAGAGTGAAATGTTAATTCAATATTATCTGGGAAGGAAAAATAATACTTATATTTATATGTTAAAAACGGGCGGAAAGATAGGTTCACTCGACTGGCCCCAATATCTCCACGATGAACGACATACTGGATCATATGATAGCAAAATAAACTCAACCCCCATACCTATCATAACACTCACCCCCACTCCCGCCTTTCCCCGCTGTGGTGGGACAACCGATCCGGGTAAGTTCAGTGTCTGCGGCTATGTGTTTTTTGACAAGAATGCCAATGCCAAAAAAGATCAACAGGAAACTGAAGGTTTCCCGAAGATCGGCTTGAAACTGCAAAACGGCAATACTGTTACTTCTGCATTCCCCAGCTCATTTACCGATTGGAACAATTGGCAGCAATATGCGGGAAAATTGATGACCGGAGCCGGCTGGTATGAGTTTACCAATCTGGAAGCCGGGAACTATCAGGTCACCCAGACATCGACTCCTTCGGCGTCAGGCAATAACACTGCCGGATATACCCAAACGACCGGCAAAACTCAGTCCGTATCGCTCTTGGGTCAAGACAAGATCGGACTGAACTTTGGCTGGAAAGCCAATCCGACGCCAACTCTTACCCCGACCCCTACTCCCTCGTATACCCGCTGTATCAACCGCTATACCTGCGCCCGGGTGGCCGGCGTGGGAAAAGACCAGTGCCGCACCAATGCCGACTGTTTTCCCAAAACGAAACCGTAACTTACGGTAAGCCAAAAAGCCTCATGGCGTTGCAGGTCGTGATTTTGCCGATATCCTGCCGAGATTTTTTAAAGAGCAAGGCAATAAAATCGCAAATCAGTCTGATGTTCTCCGGTGTGTTAGGATACTGTTTTTTACTTTTTAACGGCTCCGCCTGCCCGCAACGCCAACTGGCTGACTTGCATGGCGGGCGGGGCAACAGATAGGGCGAATCGGTTTCCAGCACTAATAAATCCAACGGCGCTTTTTTGACGAATTCTTGCTTGTCCTGATTGTAGGTTACATCGCCGTCAACACCAATAAAGATGCGGTGTTTGATGGCGAAATCCAGCAGTTCATCATCCGGTTCACAGCAGTGGAAAACCGATCGACCTTCCAGATGTTTGCTCCAGTTTCCCGCCAGGATCTTTAACGTATCGGCCCTTGCTTCTCGATTATGGATAATTAAACTTTTATGATGTTGTGCGGCTAATTTAATTTGGGCGATAAACAGTTGTTTTTGCCGTTCAACAAAAACTCTGTCAACTGAATAATTTTGATATTTGGTTTTTTGATACATATGATAATCCAATCCCACCTCGCCGATCGCCACCACTTTTGGATGTTTAAGTAACTGTTCAATGTCGTCGATATTTTTTATTTTTGCACTGTAATTTTGATCTTTGATTTTTGATTTTTGATCTTGATAAATATTGTGCGGATGAATCCCGACCGCCGCATAAACCCGTTCGTATTTTCCGGCAATCTCAACGGCTTTTTGGGAAGATTTAACATCGGTACCGGGGATAAGGATTTGATCGATGCCGGCTTTTTTGGCATTTTGAATTATATGATTAATGGTCTTGTCAAATATTTTGAAGTTAAGGTGACAGTGGGTGTCAAACATAGTGATAATTATAGAAGATTTAAGAGGAAGATTTGCATTTAAGGCGTCGGCGTAGCTGTTGCCGCCCCCACACAACACAAATCGTATCCGGGTCCTAACACAATCCATCCTCCTGTCCCCACACAAATTTTAGTGAATTTAAGTTGATCTTCTTTATTCTTTGAATAATCTTCCCCTCCAATCGGAACAGTTTTCATACAGTTGGTGGGCCGGCTGCCTCCGATCCCGTCGCCGCAGGCCGTCAGCGCGAATATCGCCAATGCCAAAATGACGAACGCTTTTCCCATTGTTGCGTGAAGATGAGATGGCCGTCGGTCCGGTGAGTTTCTCACGCTGATAATTATACATTATTATAGGGTATAAGTCAAATAACATAGATTGTTTCACGGCTCCAATCTTATTCCGGCTGAACGTTGGGTAAGCCTGGTATAATTGAAGAGTGAATTTTTTCTATTTTTTAACGGCCCTGTTGCTGGCAATCTTAGGTTTTCTCGATGCTCGCTATCTGACTCTGGTTCATTACAAAAAAATCATCCTCGTCTGCACTCAAAACACCATTTTTGTTGACTGCGGCAAAGTCTTGCAGACTCAGTTTGCCGTGATGTTTGGAATTCCTTTGGCTGTTTTGGGAATTATCAATTATTCATTACTGATCATTGATTTATTGCTTTTTATCATTACTCGCCGGCGCTTCTTCCAATCATGGCTGGTGGTTCAAACGGCCGTGGCGATGGTCGCCTCTCTCTATTTTATGTATCTGCAGATTTTTATTATTAAAAGTCTTTGTCTCTACTGCACCGCCTCGGCCGTTATCAGCTTTTTGCTGTTTTTTTTGGTTTTTAGCGCCTTCCGCCAAACCGTGCTACACCTCGTAGGTGGATTTTATGGTTTGGTGATCAAACGGATCTTTTTTTTGTTTGATGCGGAACAAATCCACGAAACAATCATTAATTTTGGAGAAACATTAGGAAAATCCAAACTGGTTACCAAGTCACTTTCCAGATATCTGACGGTTGATGCCCCGTCGCTTAAACAAACCATCGCCGGCATCACTTTCGCCAATCCGGTAGGGCTGGCGGCCGGCTTTGATTACGAGGCAAAACTGACACGGATTCTGCCGGCCATCGGGTTTGGTTTTCAGACAGTGGGAACGATCACTAACCGACCATACCGCGGCAACCCGCCTCCCCGACTCGGGCGCCTTCCAAAATCAAAATCCCTTTTGGTCAATAAAGGGTTTAAAAATCTGGGGGCGGATGAAACGATCAATCAACTAATCGATCGTTCATTTGCAATTCCGGTTGGCGTGAGTATCGGCCGGACCAATTCGCGCCGCTTAACTACCCAGAAAGAAAGCGTTAAAGACGTCGCCTGCGCTTTTGTGAAGTTTGAAAAATCAAAACTTCGCCATGCCTATTATGAACTTAATATCAGCTGTCCAAATTTATACGGCAACATTGATTTTTATTCGCCGAAAAATCTCGAACAATTATTAACAGAGATCGAAAAACTGAAAATCAAAAAACCCGTTTTCGTGAAAATGCCCATCGAAAAAAGCGGTGGCAAGTTTTTGACCATGTTAAAGATCATCAGCCGTTTCTCTTTTGTCGCAGGTGTCATCATCGGTAATCTTCAGAAAGACCGAAACGATCCCGCCTTCGACAGTGAGGAAATAAGACGCGCGGGGCGGGGCAACTTCAGCGGCAAACCAACCTGGAGTCGATCCAACGAATTGATCAAGTTAGCACACCAAAACTATCGCCGGCGGTTCGTGATTGTCGGTTGTGGTGGAGTATTTTCCGCCCAGGACGCTTATCGCAAAATCAAACTGGGCGCCTCGTTGGTTCAGCTAATCACCGGCATGGTTTATCAGGGGCCGCAGCTGGCGGCAGAAATCAACTTCCAACTGCCTGAATTATTAAAACAAGATCGGTTAAAAAATATCCATGATGCAATTGGTATATCGTCTGTCATTCCGGACAAGCGATAGCGCAGATCCGGAATCTATTAAATAGATTCCCGCTTTCGCGGGAATGACCAAGGTAAGTTGCAGTTTTGAGATTTGCGATTTGACATTTGTATCTGCTATACTATTTTTATGACCATCTTCTTCTGTGCCGATCACCGGGGGTTTGAGCTGAAAAACAAGCTGATGGAATACTTGCAGGAAAAAGATATCCGCGTTCAGGATCTGGGTAACTATCAATTTGATCCTCAGGACGACTACCCCGATTTTGCCCAAAAGGTCGCCTCGGCCGTCAGACAAAATCTTGAGGAATTTATGGGAATTGTGATTTGCGGCTCGGGCGTGGGCGCCTGTATCGCCGTTAACCGCTATAAAGCAATCAGGGGCGTTTTGGGTTTTGACGGCGCGCAGGTAAAACATGCGCGCGAAAATGACCATGTCAATATTCTCTCGCTTCCGGCCGATTATCTCGATTTTGAAAAGGCAAAAACATTAGTTGACGTTTTTATTACTGCTCAACCGAAGCTTGAGGAAAAATATCTGCGCCGGATTAAAAAAATGGACGACAACCTCCATCTGTCATTCCGGACAAGCGATAGCGCAGATCCGGAATCTATTAAATAGATTCCGCTCATAGGCGGGAATGACAAAGGTTTACCAATCCGTCCGCAACGCGGTTTTTCTCCCGCGGGATTTGGTGATAACCAACTGGCAGTCCAACTTCCTGCTCCAAAATCCTAATTTGTATAATATATTCACGAATCCTGGCATTTTTCACTTTATATAAGCCGTTGAGTTGATTAACCAACAACTGTGAATCCGAATAAAATTCAATTTTAGTAATGCCCGATAACTGACAACTGATAACTGATAACTTTTTATAGGCAGTAATGACAGCTTTATACTCCGCATCATTATTTGTGGCCACTCCGATATCCTGCCGATAGGAAAATATCTTCCTGTTGTCAAGATAAAAAACCATTCCCACCGCCGCCGGCCCCGGATTGCCTTTTGAGCCGCCGTCGGTAAAGATTTTTAGTGTCATGATACGGTTGATTATATACTATTGAATTGCCTTATTGGAAACTGATATTATTAGGGTATTCTTTATGGAAGAAAGCCCTAACCAAAATCGGCTCCTTTCCTTGCTGGAAAATAAAAAAATATTGGTTGCCATCGGCGCGATAGTTCTATTATTATTGGCGGTGATAATTATCATATTAATCTCCCTGGGTAAAAAGCCCGCCGGCACAAATTTAAATAAAAAGCTAGGCCTCACACCAACTCAAGCGACATCAGAAAAAAAGACAGAAAACCAAACAACAGTTAAACCAACGATGTCAAAAACAACGATGACATTAACGCCGCAGCCTACTAGAAAAAAACAAACATTGATCATTAATAACGACCAAGAAAATAGCAATGTAAAAATCGGGTATGATGTGGGAAAAATCGGTCAAGACGTTTTATTGTGGTTAAAAAGAATCAAAGGAACCAACATTATCTATAAATACGGATTGAAATGTCAAAACAATATTTGTACCGATCTGCCTACAGATAATCGTGTCGGAATTACAGTTGTCTGGGCTCTCGTTAAACTGTATGAACAAACTTACAATGATAACACGATGATGACTATTAACAGCGAAATCGGGACATACATCAATGAAGATCAAGTACACACGATTCAAAATGATTTTTGGAACTGTAAATTGATGGAAGATATCTGGAACAGCAAAGCGATCTCCGACGCCGCAAAAATAAACGCGATGAAAATCTGCGCCCGCGGCCAGTATTATCCAGCCGATTTAAATGAAATTGATAGTTTTATTGAAAAAAACCTTAATATTGATTCTTTGGTTTTGACTGCAGTCAACAATCATACTCTTCCCAATGGTATTGCAGCTGATAAAACTCGGTTTGAAGAATATGCATCTTATGCATCCGATTTCAGCGCCAAATACCGCATTTATAAGCAAACTGCCGACAAAAACCGAGCGCAGTTATTTTACCTCAAAGCTTATTATTTATATATTAACAACCAGACTGCCTATTTTGATATTGACGGAATTTTAGCCATCGCAGCTCTGGATATTTACAAGATTACCAACAACAGTGCTTATCTGATCTTCTCGCAAACTTTGGCAACCAATAAAAATCCGGGCTCTTGCTCTGAATTAATCGGATGCATTTATGAGGCCAAACTGGATTCAGAACTGTATCAATCAACCAACAATCAATTATTTATCGACCGTCATAATGCGCTTATCAATACTCTGATTAAGCAAGGATACGATGACCAGCGTCAACTGGCCTTTCATACTTTTGGCGGAACAGATATCTCATATCTAACTCGAGACAATGCTATAATTGCCGGATTATTATTCTCCATCTATGAAAAATAAACATAAATATATCTTTGCAATTTCAATAGCTTTACTTCTGATTGTTGTGATTATTATTACCAATTCTTTGCAAAATAACCAAAACCATAAACTCAGCTACCGATCTCGGGCCGGTGACGATTGCAGTAACTCTTATACCTGGCGTTGTCCGGGAGGAGATTGTAATAAATGTAATGTGTGCGGATTTTGGGGAAGCGGTTGTAACGGCGGTTGTAGTAGCGGAAACTGCACGCCTCCTGGAAATGTCTGCTCCTGTAATGACCGAGGAAAATGTGTCAATGGTAAATGGTGCGGAAATGACTGCCGTTATCACTCGGACATTGCATGTAACGAATCGGGCACAAATCCATCTCCTTATCCGCCAAATTACAATTACTCATGTACTTCCCCATATAAATGTGATGTTGTTAAAACATGTAGTCCGGACGAATGTAAACATTCTTGCAATGATAACAACTGCTTTTGGTGTGAACCACAATGTCCTGAAGGTTATGAAAAAGGAGAGTGTAAAACAGGAGACACCGACTGTGAATCAAAATATATTAAATGTGACCAATGTGAGAATGACATTAAATGTGTTAAGAATACTCAACCTGATAAATGTTATTGCGGAACATGTAGCAGCAACTGCGAGCTGCGCGACAAGACGGTTTGCGAGGCGCAGTTTGACGGCTGCGGCTGTAAAAATTGTGTCCACCGAGAAACAGTGATTCCAACCAATACTCCAACTCCCACCAACACTCCCACGCCCACCCCGATCCAACCGACTGAAATCGTTAACCCTCCGCCCAATAGTCAGTTATCGGGAAATAGCGGCACCAGCGCCCGGCCGGCCCAGGCCTGGACCTGTCTTAACACCATCACCTGCCACGATCATTCCACTCAGTGTTCGGGTAAAGGCGACGTTGCCCACCGCGTCCTTTTAAGCAACAAAACCGACGCCAAACTGGTCGCCAATGTCAAAACCTATCTGTTTGAGTGTTTGTTAATTTCGGGTAACTACCGCTGCACGTCGGGGGTAACTGCGGTGGACAACGATATCCTTGGCACCAGTTACCTGACCCAGCTTAACGCCGAGCCGTTTGTTTACCGTTTTGTTTCTTTGACCGGCTCCGACGGCCAGACCGTCATTACCCAATCCGTCAACCATAATCTAACCGCCGACGCTAACGGGGCAATCGGCCCTTTCGAGTGGGAAAGTTCAACCAAGGAAACGCTGGGTCGGATCTTTTTTGCAGTGCAAAAAACCTCGGATATTGACGCTCTACGCGCCCATGTGGCCGGACAGCAACAGGGAACGATTGACTTTGAAACCGAAGGTGGCCGAAAATGTGTGATGATAAAATGGGACCCGCACGGAATGGTCTTTGATATCAAAACTTTAAAACCGCTCGATCGGGTTTCGGTTAAATTGTTTAGGAAAACTGCCGCTGGTCAGTATGAGATCGTCGCCAGCAACGACTCAATCGACGGCGTAGTCAACCCGCAGATTACCGAAAGCGACGGCCGGTTCTTTTTTCTCGTTGCCGACGGCAGTTATAGAGTGGAGGCGGAAAAAACCGGTTATAAAAAATATATTTCCGGAGATATTGTTCAAAACGGAGCGCCGGAGCTGATTAACATTCCGCTTCAGAAAGAGCCGCTGATCGAAAATCCGATCAAATGGCTGATAAACTTGATCGGGCATTAAATCGCCAGTTGATATTTGCCTTCCTGATTTCTTGTGACGATCCCTTTGATCTCCAGGTTTGAAAGGACATTTAAAACCACTGCAATCGGGATTTGGGAAATCTGACTGATCTGATCGGCCGGGCGCATCTCGACCTTTAATATTTCCACTACTGTTTTTTCATCGGCGCTCAATTTTTCCAGCCGGTCATGGTCTTTTTTGGGGTAAAGGCGCAGATTAAGCGCCTCCACGATGTCGTGCGCGCCGGTCACAAAAGTGGCTCCCTGCTTCAACAAGATATTCGGGGCTTCAGACAGAGAAGAAGTTAAGGGGATAGGCGGCGCAAACACTTCCCTGCCCTGCTCGGCGGCATATCGGGCCGTGATCAAAGATCCGGAATCTTTTAAGCCTTCAATCACCAACACGCCCCGGCTTAAGCCGGCAATGATCCGGTTGCGTGCGACAAACAACCCTTTCTGCACGGTGTGGCCAGGCGGAAACTCGGAAATCACCAGATTGCCCGTCCTGACAATATCATCATACAGCCGCCGGTTGCTTGGCGGATAAACAATATCCACGCCGCACCCAAGAACGGCGATCGTCTTGCCGCGGGCTGTCAAGGCGCCCCAGTGAGCTAAAGCATCAATCCCGATCGCCATTCCGGAAACAACCGTCAGACCCAACTGAGCTAAATCTGCTGCAAACTGTCGAGCGATCTGACTGCCGTAGGTTGACGGCCGGCGCGTCCCCACCACTGCCACGCCGATACTTTGAGAAAGTTGAAAATGTTCAAGATCGCCCCTGACATAAAGACAGATCGGCGGGTCGCTGATTGGTTTTAATAAAGGAGGATAGGCGGCGTCTTTCGGAATCAATACGTCAATCTGGTTGTGCCGCAGCTCGTCTAATTTTTTGACAGGGTCAAATTTACAGCGGAAGGCAATAAAATTCTGGGCGGTTTTTTGACCGATCAGCGCTGTCAACTGTTTCCCGTCCGCCTCATAAGCCGCCTTCACGCTGGAAAACTGACTCAAAAGCAGCGCCAGTTTGACCGGCCCGATCCCTAAACAATGGGAAAAGGCAAGATAATATTGTCGGTCGTCGTCGGTTTTCATAGGGAAAATAATTCATCCTTTTCCCAATTTAAATAATTAAAACGGATGTAATTATACCCATCTTATGCTGGTTTGCAACCCATCGGGTTGCCAAAGCAGTCTTAGATGGGTATATCCTGAGCAAATTCATTTGCGAATGGTATATAATCATAACCGGGCAAACGATTTAATTTGCGTTTTGGCAATCGGTTTTCCATCTTTTTATCATTATGTTGATTTGTCTTTTTGTCAACGGGATATAGACAACAAAAGGACAGGATATTACAATATCAATGTGAAAAAGTTGGCGCTGATCATTTTAGACGGTTGGGGTTTAGGAAGACACAAGGAAAATAATGCGATCGATGTTGCCCGTACTCCGTTTTTTGATTATTTATGGAAGAAGTTCCCCCACACCCGATTACAGGCCAGCGGGATTTTCGTCGGTCTGCCCGAAGGCCAGATCGGCGGCAGCGAGGTCGGCCACCTGACTATCGGCGCCGGCCGGATCATCAGGCAGACTTTGCCGCGGATCAATCAAGGCTTGGCATCTGCCCGGCAGAAAGACGGCATCTTGGACATCGCCGCCTTCAAGCAATTTCTTAAAAATGCTCAGCGAAAAACACCTCATTTGATTCAATTAATCTCAGCCGGCGGAATTCATAGCCATATTGACCATCTGTTTGCGATTTTAAAGCTGATGAAAACGGCAAGCTGCAAAAGTCCGATTATCCACTATATCAGCGACGGCCGCGACCGGCCGCCCCAATCGGGCATCAACGACGCTAAACATTTACTTCAATTAATTAATAAATTAAAGTACGGAAAAGTGGTGACATTAAGCGGCCGCTTTTATGCCATGGATCGTGACAACAACTGGGAGCGAACGGCGCGCGCCGCCCAAAATATCGTCTGTCCTCCGGTCAAAAAAAGCCATCGGCCGGCGTTGTCGCTGACCGATCATTTCCGGCAGGCGTATGACCGCAAGACCGGCGATGAATTTATCGAACCCGTGCTGATTGATCGTCATTTTTCGGGAGTCGGGTCGGGTGAACCTTTGTTTTTTTTAAATTTCCGAGCCGACAGGATGAAACAGCTCGTCGCCCATATCCGCCGCCTGCTTCCCCTCAGTCCGATCTTTACGATGACCCGTTATGACATGACCTATGATTTTCCGGTGATTTTTGAAAAAGAGATACCGGAGCAGACTTTGGGAAAAATCATCAGCCGCCAGTCGGCCCGCCAACTGCGCGCCGCCGAGACCGAAAAAGCGCCCCACGTGAGTTATTTTTTCAACGGAGGCGCCGAAACCGTCTTTACCGACGAGCATCGCGTCTTCGCGGAAAGCAATAAGGTAAAACACGATCTGGCGCCGGAAATGAAACTTAAGGAAATCGGTCTGAATGTGACAACGATGGTCAAAAAAATTTCTCCCCAGTTTATTTTGATTAATTTTGCCAACAGCGACATGGTCGGGCATACTGGTAATTTCCCGGCGATTGTTGCCGCCGTGGAAAAAACCGACCGCCAACTGGAAAAAACCTGCCGCTTCTTGACTCAACAAGGATATGCCTGTGTTATCACGGCCGATCACGGCAACGCCGATATTGCTTTTGATTTAAAAACGCATGAACCGCACACCGCCCACACTCTAAATCCGGTCCCGTTTATTGTTTATGATCCGCATCGTCCTCAACCGATTAAACTAAAGTGCCACTCCTCTTTGGGTCTTGGCGAGGTCGGGGGAACCGTTTTGGATTTGATGGAGATTGAGAAGCCGAAAAAAGGATTCGTCAGTCTTATTCTTAAATAATCAGGTATACCATTCGCAAATGAATTTGCTCAGGATATACCCATCTAAGACTGCTTTGGCAACCCGATGGGTTGCAAACCAGCATAAGATGGGTATACAATAATAAACAGCAGATTCTGTCAGTCGTTCTCCCTCCCGCCAGTGCTCCTGACGTCCGCGCTGCCGGGAGCCCTTCCACGACTGCCACCTGCTGTTTATACAATATTTATGAGAATAGTGCCTTCGATTTTAGAATATACCGCTGACGGATTGCTCATGCAACTGCAAAAACTTATCCCCTATTTTTCCCGTTTTCAAATCGACATTGCCGACGGAGTTTTTGTCGATAATAAAACTATAACTGCCGAGAAAGTATGTAAAATACTTACTACTAACCGATCACTGATAACCGATAACTTATATTTCGATTTTCATCTGATGGTTTGCGACTATCAAAAAGAAGTAACGGTGCTGGAAAGATATGCAAATCAAATTCATATAAATTTAGTCTTAGTCCATTTCTCCATTATCCGCAGTACATCATTTACAACTCGTAATCCTTTATTTTCTATAGGCCTTGCTATCAATCCTCAGGATCAGATCGCTGATTTAGCTTCAAATTACGCTCTAAATTCCATACCTGTCATACAAATAATGTCAATTAAACCCGGAAAGCAAGGAAACCCGTTTATGCCGGAAACGCTCAATAAAATTGAGCAACTACACTTAGCTGGTTATAGGAATAGAATTTATCTGGACGGCGGGATAAACGATACAACTATCCCTATCATCATAAAACAGAAATATCTGCCCGATATCCTCTGTGTAGGCAGTTATTTGACAAAAAGCAATAATATTGCCGCAAAAGTTCAACATCTCAATTCGTTTGTCTAAAATTATTATGATGCTGATATTTTTTTTCTGGCGGTTGGTTGATTCAGTAATTGCTTGTCTTGCTTCGCTTGCGATCCCTTATCTGGGATTTTTTCCCTATAAAGAGATTTTTGCCGACTATCATCTGCCGCGCTTTATCAGCGGCTTGGCCAATTTTGACGGCGCGCAATACTTATTGATTGTCCGTGAAGGATATAATCAGTTCACCCAAGCATATTTTCCCATCTATCCGCTTTTGATTAAATTTGTATCGTTTATCGTCCCTAACCATCTGCTTTCTGGATTGCTGATATCCAACCTTTGTTTTCTGATCGGTCTTTATTTTTTCAAACAATATTTAATGCGGGAGGGCGAGGAAACCTCGCCCCTACAGGTAATTATATTCCTTCTTTTATTTCCCACCTCATTCTTCTTTGGGGCTTTGTATACGGAAGGATTATTTTTTTTATTGACGGTTTTGGTCTTGTGGGGACTGCAACAAAAAAAATATTGGCTGGTGGCATTGATGGGATTTTTGGCAGCATTAACACGGTTTGTTGGCGTTTTTTTAATGATTCCGATCGGCATACACGTATTACAAAATCAAATATCTCGACCAAAGGTCGATCAGCCTCTGGCTGAAAAAATCAAAAATCAAAATTATAGATCAAAGTTCAAAAATAAAAACAACTACTATCTCCTAACCCCTCTTCTTGGCTTACTTTCTTACATGCTCTATCTCTGGAAAACAACCGGCGATGCGCTTTTCTTTTTCCACTCCCAACCGGTTTTCGGCGCTAATCGTTCAACTCATTTAATATTGTTACCGCAGGTTTACTTTCGTTATTTCAAAATTTTCTTGACCGCTAATATTGATTTCCGTTATTTCGTGGCGATAACAGAATTTGTCGTTTTTAATTTTTGTCTAATCGTTTTAATCTGCTCTTTGGTTGATAGCTGGCGAAAATTAAGGGGTACCCGACAGCGCGGACGCCAGGAGCACTGGCGGGGAAAGAATTTTCGTCTGTGGCTATCGACCAATAACGGTTTAATTATTTTTTCCTTGATTAATCTCCTCCTCCCTACTCTCACCGGCACGTTCTCTTCTCTCCCCCGTTATGCTTTGATGTCTCTGTCTGTCTTTATTTTTTTGGGACAAATCAAATCACGCCGGCTTAAACTATCGATTGCCACCGTTTTTTTGCTGTTGCATATTATTTTGCTAAGCTATTTTATTCAGGGGTATTTCGTAGGTTAAAAGTTACGAGTTACGTGTTATGAGTTATGAATAAACTGCCTTTTTTCCATAAGGGTCAAAACAAGGATCTGAATTTCCAGGATGCGCCGGCGGCCGACAAGCGCATTGCTTTATCGGGACTGGCGCTGATAATCGGTGGATTATTTTTGGCGCTGTTCGTCCGCCTGTTTCAGCTGACCATCGTCAAAGGCTCATATTACAGACGGCTGGCCGAGGAAAATCATACCCGCGTTTTGATCATTGAACCGGCCCGCGGGACAATTGTTGACCGCAAAGGATTTGTGATCGCCCAAAATACCCTCCCCGACATCAAATCATTGTCCGATCGGATCATCTCCAACCGGCAGTATTTTGGAGGGGAGGCGATCGGCCCGCTGGTCGGCTACCGGCAGGTGGCCGATCAAAACGACATGAAAAACAATCAGTGCCGCATCCCTTTGCAGTTGGGCGACAAAATCGGAAAAAAAGGAGTCGAGGAAATCTTTGACTGCCGACTGCGGGGACGGGCGGGCAAGAAAATGATTGAGACCGATGCCCATGGCAAAATGCTTTACATGAGCACGATCGAACCGGCTTTGTCCGGAGAAAAAATCCAACTGGCACTGGACCTTGACCTCCAAAAGACGGCTTTTAATTTAATCAAGGATCAGCGGGCGGCGGTGATTGTGATGAAGCCTCAAAACGGCGAAGTGTTTGCTCTGGTCTCATCACCGTCGTTTGATCCTCAGGATTTTGAAAACGCCAACCCCGGCGCCGTCAACCACTATTTAAAAGACCCCCACCAGCCGCTTTTTGACCGCGCCACATCCGGGACCTATCCGCCCGGATCGCTTTTTAAGTTAATCGTTGCGGCAGCCGGTCTGGAGGAAGGAAAAATTACCAAAGATACGCTTTTTGAAGATAAGGGAATATTGGAGGCCGGCCCTTTAAAATTCGGCAACTGGTATTTTCTGCAATACGGCAAAACCGAAGGGATAGTTGATCTGGTCAAGGCGATTCAACGCTCCAACGACATTTATTTTTATCAGGCCGGCCAGGCAACCACACCGGAACTGATCAAAAAATGGGCGCTGCGGTTTGGTCTGGGAAAAACGACCGGGATAGGCCTGGATGAGGCCGAAGGTTTGATCCCGTCGCCTTTTTGGAAAGAGGCAACCCTCAAGGACCGCTGGTATACCGGCGACACTTATAATTTTGCCATCGGCCAAGGATACACCTTAGTTACTCCTTTGCAAATGGCCGCCGTCACATCGGCCTTTGCCAGCGGCGGATATTTATGCAAACCGCAGTTGTTAAAAAACGGCCCGGCCAACTGCCAAAAATTACCGATTGCCCAAAAAAATCTCGACCTGATTAAAAAAGGCATGACTGCGGCCTGTGCGACCGGCGGCACCGGCTGGCCATTGTTCAATTTCAAAGTTCAAAGCTCAAAGCTCAAAGTTGAAGAAATGCCGGTGGCCTGCAAAACCGGCACCGCCGAAGCGCAAAGCAAAGATAAAAATCCCCATGCCTGGTTTACCGCCTATGCCCCGGCCGATAAGCCGGAGATCGTCGTTACCGTTCTTATCGAAAACGCCGGCCAGGGGTCGGATGTCGCCGCCCCCATCGCCAAAGAGATCTTCAGGACGTATTTTGAGAGAAACGAATGATGTTATGCCGATGCGCAATGAGATTGCAATCGGTATCCAATAAACTTAAAATTTGGAGTGGGTGGGCGCGGGATGAACAGGGAGGCTTGATAAATATCCTATACCCATCTTATGCTGGTTTGCAACCCATCGGGTTGCCAAAGCAGTCTTAGATGGGTATATTAAGAGATATTAAAGACTTATTAACATTGATGGCTGAGGACGAACTGATTCTTCTTACTAAACTATTGGCCGCCCAGATTGGAAATTTAATCAATTATAATGAATTGTCTACTTTAAGCAGGCTGCCATATAAACAACTTCTAAAACACCTGGAAATTCTCAAAAAAACCTATATCGTTGATCTGATCAAGCCTTATTCAACCAATAAAAGAACAGAATTAGTGAAAAATCCCAAGGTTTATTTTTTTGATTCAGGCTTTAGAAACTACCTTTTGGGAGATTTCCGCTCTTTTGACAAAAGACAAGATATCGGGGCACTGGTTGAAAATTATATTTTTACAAATTTATCCAGTAATCAGAAAATGACAACGAGAATTAATTTTTGGAGAACTAAAAGCGGGGCAGAGGTAGATTTTATTATTGAGAAACAAGGCAGCATTGTTCCCATCGAAGTGAGATATTCATCTTCGCCGGTGATCGGGAAAAGTTTATATAGTTTTTTTGATAAATATAAGCCACATCAGGCCTACATTGTTACTAAAGACCTTGAAAAAGCAGTAAAAATAGGGGGCGTGAGGGTGTTTTTTATCCCGGCCTATAGATTTTCTATTGTTTTCAAACAATTAAGCGATGAATAAGTTACGATACATTTGGCCATGAGTTACGCACTTTATTAATGATCAGATTGCTATTCCAGCAAAAGCCGGAGGATCCCAACTCCGCCTATCCGGCTTGCGATGGGCAAGGCAAGTCCGGCATGACAGTTACTTAAACTAACGTAATGGGAATAATAAATATTTTCGTTTGGCCTTTTTTTGTTGTTTTTGACTGATCGAGATTAAGGATCGCCGCGGTTTCCGGCCGATAAGCTTCAATGTAGCTTAACAAAGAACGGCTGACTTTAGGAACAGCTTTGATCTCCAAAGGAAACAGCTTATCTTTTACGATAAAATCAACCTCGGCTTTGGCGGTGGTCCGCCAGAAATTTAATAACCGGTCTTTATTGACTAAAAAACCGTAATTTTCCAGCAGTCTGCCCCATTCCTCGTCGCTAAACTCAAATCGTTCCAAAAGAACATTTCTAAGCCCCGTATCGATAAAATAAATCTTTGGGTTTTTTTTCAGTTCGGTGACTAAGTTTTTGTGGAAAGGAAGGATTCTTCTAATAACGTAGGTTTCTTCAAAAATTGAAATCAATTCTTTTGTTTCCTTAAAACTTGAGGAGGCGATTTGACCAAGATCGTTGAAATTCAACAGATTGCCGATAGTGGAACCGAGATATTTCAAAAGAGTGATTGCTTTTTCTCTATATTTTATCCCGTAGAGCTTAATGATGTCTTTTTCTATATATGTAGAGAACAAGTTTTTCAGAAGGATGATTTTTTTACTCCGGTCTTTTTCCAAAACTATCCTCGGATAGCCGCCAAAAGTCAGATATTCCCTAAGATACAGATTGAGTTTATCCTTATGGATTGAGTCAACGACACGCGGCTTATCAATAACGAATCTTTGTCTTCGGTATTCCGAATATAACCGATTGTCCTTGGCTTTTAGGAATTCTCCGAAACAAAAAGGATAAAGTTCAAAAAAAACCGCCCGGCCAACCAAATATTCTCCCAGTTTATTGATGTCCAAAGACGAAGATCCGGAAACTATAAATTTTACCCGCGGATAGCTCTCCATTAAGAGCTTAAGGATTTTCCCCCCTTTTTTTATATACTGGATTTCGTCCAAAAGGAAAAAAACTTTTCCGCTGCCATCCAGATAAAATTCCAGATACTCTCTGGGGGTTTTTTCGAATTTCAACTGTTCCATCTCATCTTCAAAATCAATAAAGAAAACGCTTTGGGGGCCGTGTTTTCTCCGCAGCAAACAGGCGATTTTTTTCAACAGAGTGCTTTTGCCGCTCTGCCTTGGGCCGCGGATAACTATAATCTCTCTGTCTTCGAGAAACCGTAAAATTGCCCCTTCGATATCACGTTCAATATAATCTTTAGGAATAAGGCTATTAAAATTCATATTGTTTTAATAATAATAGTGTTAACCGGTAAAGTCAACCGGATAATTCCGGCGCAAGAGTTCACAACTCTTGACGCACAACTGTCATTCCTGTTCATTTCTTGTCATTCCTGCTTTAAGCAGAAATCTATACCCATCTTATGCTGGTTTGCAACCCATCGGGTTGCCAAAGCAGTCTTAGATGGGTATATCCTGAGCAAATTCATTTGCGAATGGTATATATAATTTTAATAGATTCCGGATCTTCCGCCAAAGGCGGATCGTCCGGAATGACAAAAGATAGGTTCCCGTTTTCACGGGAATAACAACATGTTTTACTTCGATACAGTTTTGTCAAAGAACCTGAACTCTTACGAAAAAAATTAAAGAGAAGGACTTTTTTGAATGGATATGGTATACTTTCTCTACAGGTGAGAATTATTTAACTTCGTTATATATAAAAGCTTTTAAATACTTCAATAACCTTTTCTTTGAGAGGAGGTGTTATACATGGATAAAAATAAATTATTTGTCGGAAGTTTGCCTTGGTCAATTAATGAGAGTTCATTAAAAGAACTGTTTTCTCAATATGGAGAAATTACCGAAGCAATCGTCATTACAGATAGAGATACAGGAAGATCAAAAGGATTTGGTTTTGTTACGTTTGCCAATGAAGAAAGTGCGCAAAAGGCGCTTGAAATGAGCGGTAAAGAAGTTGAAGGAAGATCAATTGTTGTTAATGTTGCAAAACCCCGGGAACAGCGAAGCGGAGGAGGATATAGACGAGACAACAGAAGACATTATTAATAAAAGCTAAACATGAATCAGGCTTTCAAGAATGTGTGTATACGTTGCGGAAAAGAACGCGTATTTTTGCGTGAATGGACAGAACGTGTCGGCAATTCTGTTGTGATCAATACCGAAACTACCTGTCCCGATCATGAGTGTCAAAAATTAGTCGATAAAGATAATAAAAAGCAAAGGGATAAACATATATTAATGAAAAAGCGGAGTGAACAAAGAGCAAAAGAGAGAAACCGATTAAGAAATGAAGTTAAAATTAAACATTAATTTATAAAAAATGTGGCTAAACCAAAAAGAGGATCAAGGCGCAAACCAAGATCTTTATTAAAAAAAAAGATGCATGGCGCCGTAAGAAAACTTATTAGACGAAGAAAAGGAAAAAAATAAACCAAGATATGGCTAATAAAATATACGTCGGCCGGATTTCTTCGACGACAACCGAAAAACAACTGTTCGACCATTTTTCTCAGATAGGTAAAGTAATAATAACTGCAACTATCGTTCCAGGGATAAATCCGAATGAACACTCCGGACACGGATATATCGTCATGTCCGGTGAAAAAGAAGCGCAGACGGCAATTAGTAAGTTAAACAATTCACTTTTAGGTAACAGTCGTATTCACGTTGTCCAAACTCATTACTTGGATCAAGAAAAAAAACAATATTACAGCAGACGTTATTAGAGGGTTATTCTTTTTCTTCTGGAGCTTTCTTCTTGAGAGGTTTTTCTACCTTAGTTGTTTCAACTAACATCTTAGCCGGTGTAAAGGATCCTGATATTTTTTTTGGGTGTAGTAAACTCAATATTTTGTCAAGCTTGGCATTCAGCGTTTCAAATTGAGTTTTATATTGGTCGTATTGTTGTTTTCGTTCTCCAAATCTCGTTCTTCCGAACGATCGCCTGTTATCTTTATTTCCCATTTTTTCGAAACAATCGCTACAGTATACCGGTTTATCACCGGTCGGTTTAAATGGAACCTGGCAGTCTTTACCGCAATTACTGCAAACTACGCTAAACATTTGTCTGTCACCTCTTCCAAAACTACCACGATATCCTCCTCGTGAAGCGCCACTCCGATTAAAATTTCTCATTGCTTGATTATATCATATTTATTATCCGATTAACCTATCATTCGAAACGGAACACTTCTTTTTTATAGAATAAACCACACCCACGACCTTACGGTCGGGGTATTTATACCCATCTTATGCTGGTTTGCAACCCATCGGGTTGCCAAAGCAGTCTTAGATGGGTATATCCTGAGCAAATTCATTTGCGAATGGTATAAGTAAGTGCTAACAGAGTTTGCCCTGCATCTTTTTTTCCCTGATGTTCAATGAACTTATTACAAAACTAACAGCACGAAGCCGGGACTACAAACGGAAAAGAGGGCCAAAATTTAAACTGAAAGCCTCAAAGTATACATTGAGGTTTCTGGTGGAAAGACTCAATGCCTGGATTAAAAACTTAGGTTTACTACAGATTTTTAATTATGCCTAAAAATAGTGTTAACCGGTAAAGTCAACCGGATAATTCCGGGCGCTTGCATTTGGGGGAAAATACTACTATAATTAATCGTAATAATTCTATAGGATAGAATATGGAAGGACAACCGGTTTTAAAACTCACAGGTAGTCGCCCAGAGAAACCGCCTTTGCGTGACGGAAAAAAGCTCGTTGCTGTGATTGGTCGGGGCCTGGCGGCAGCTTATCTGGGCTTTAACTTAATGGCATGCGGCGGCAGCGCAGCTTTCCCGTCTTCTTACCCGGAGCCGCCTCCGGTTGCAACCCCGGCGCAGACCTCGCCCGAACAAAATCCCTCATCCGCATCGATCATCCCGGCCGAATTTGGACCGTATCTGGGCGAGACACAAAACCCCCGCCTGATTTATCTGGATAATCCGGACTATAGGCCGGATGATCCGTTCAGGAATTTAAAATCTGCAGAAATCGTGCTGGGAGCAAACAACAGAGCGCTGTATAAAGACAGGAGCGGAAAAATAAGAGTGATCGAGACCGATGTCAAATCGGGCATCGATGAGGTAGACAAAAAAGGCCAGGCTTTTGTCGCTTTGCTTTATAAAAGTGTTGATGACAAAACCATGGAGGTGGTGCAAAACTCACTCATTAAGGCCACCTTGAAAAAGGGGATGACGCCGGAGATGCTGCAAACGGCACAAGGGGAAAAACTCGCCGGGCTGTTTGAGGAAATTTATGTCACCATGCCCGACGGGACAAGCATGATACTTAATGAAAAAGATATCATCCCTTTGATCCAGGATCTGCAACACAATATCCAGCCCACCCGCCAACCCAACAACAATAATCTGGCGATCAATGAGATGATCAATTTTATCCAGACACAGTTTGCCACCACCGCCTTGCTCGCCAAAGGGGTACAGGCAGCCGGTATCGCCACTGCCACGGCTTTTCCCGTAACAGTGAAGACCGAGACCCCCACCGCCACCCAACCGCCGCCCACGGCCACGGCCTCGCCGACCGCGACCGCCGAGGCCACCGCCACCCGCACCCCCACCCGCGCCCCCACCAAAGAGCCCACCGCCACGCCGACCAGGGCAGTGGAAAAGACCGCGGAGCAGGAGGTGGAGGACTGGTGGAAGACTTTGAAGATGAATGCCAACATGCGGGCTGCGCTGGAGCCGGCCAAGCCCTACCTGGTGATGTACCTCAAGCAGGACCGCAGCCAACTCCTGCCGCCCAAGATCGCCGCCAAGATCGACGAGATCATACGAGAGCGCGGCAGCCCGAAATGGGCAGTGGACTGGCGCAACGACGGCTATGGCCGCGGCTTCCTGCAAACAATCGGTTTTTTTGAAAGTACCAAGACTCAAACAGCCCCCAATTATCCTCGAAAACCGTTTCTGAATCCCAATATCGTTCTTGATCCCACCACTTTTAACAAACTGGGAAAAGACGCCCAAAATATAGTTACCATACTTACGAGGGCTGATGTTTTGATTAAAGAAGGAGATTTTGGTTTATGTTTCGCAAAGATTGCAGAGACGCTTTTATTTGACCTTTCAACCGGAGACGGTGTCATTGCGCTCAACGACTATCTAGGATCTAACAATAGGCAACCATTACAAATAGGTGAAGCGCTTACTCTTCCAAGGACTATCGAATTCTGGACAATGGTCAGAAATAACGTTGCCGGTTTTTCGGCTGACCCCAAGATTCAAGCCGATATCATCACCTATGCCAATCGGATGGTCGATTATTATTCAAACATGGTGCTTACCGAAAACATCGACTTCAATCGTTAGGCTCCTCATCCACGGGCAACAACCGGTTGACAATCGCCGCGCCAATCTCCATAATGAATAGTGATGAACAAGGTGTTGGCTATATCGCTGTTGATATTGTTGTCCGCCGTCATTTTGGAAATAAGCTATCTGCGCCGGATTGCCGGACAACCCCAGACAAGCCGGGCCGGTACAACAGCCGCCAACCCTACTGCTTCCGCTTTGCCCACCCTGCCGGCCGAGCCGCTCACGGTGACGGCCAACGACAACACCCCCATTACCTATGTCTATGCCAAAATCAAAGAGCAGTCCAAAGACCAAATAAAGATCGAGACCGCCAGCGGCCGGATCATCACGGTCCGGGTCGGCCGAGGAGCGCGCTTTTTCCAGCGCAGCAAAGGCAAAGATGTGCTGTCGCCCGACCCATTTGCCCTGCAGGATAACCGGTATTATATTTTCGAGTGGAGCAACGACGCGGAGCCGGTCAAGGAGGTTTTCCGGGTGACGCAGATAATATCATGAGAAAAACACTGATCGTCGGTTTTGTTTTGGCTGCCTGCCTGCTGGCAATTGGCCCGAGGCGGGTCTTTGCCTGCGCCGGCACCAACCAAAGCTGCCATGAGAATCAGGATGGAAGGTGTGTTGGTTGCGATTCAACCTCACAATGCACGCAAACAGGCCCGGGCATCTATAACTGTGAACCTATTACAAATATAAATCCTGGAGCTCATCCCACCGCCGTCCCGCCGGGGCAACCGCCGGCGGGCGGGGTGACGCTGGCGCCAGGGCAGCCGACGCCGACCACACCGCCCCAGGGCGGCACCACCTGCACGGCCGACTGCAGCGGACGAATCTGCGCGACCGTCCCCGGCAGCTATGACTGCCGGGTAGGAGGCTGCACCGACGGCACCTGCGACGCCGGCGACGGCTTCTGCAAAAAGTGCACTACGCCCGGCAAAAGCTGCTGCAGCTATTGCGTGCCCGAAGGCTGGGGCTGCAGCGGATCCCCCTGCCCCTGGAGAAAAAGCTGCAAAGGCTGGGACAGCTACGGCAATGGTAATTGTGATCAG
>Ga0172371_10001966_pt1 | contig 32716 bp, 29 predicted proteins | sample Lak12m_FD_114543 | JGI IMG/M metagenome (GOLD analysis project Ga0172371, IMG submission 114543) | Freshwater microbial communities from Kabuno Bay, South-Kivu, Congo - kab_022012_12m | ecosystem: Environmental > Aquatic > Freshwater > Lake | place: Democratic Republic of the Congo: South-Kivu...
AAAGCTACTGAAACAACAACAAGTAATATAGTTGCTATTAGAGCAGAAACTGATTTAGGTTTAGGGATCATAATTTATCTAGTAATATAGAAAGTAATTAGATTTAAAAATATAACTAAACAAATGAAAATAACTCTAACCTTAAGAAACATTACTAAATTTATTAAAATAAATATTAATTAAACTAATAAAGTATAAATATGTTTCTATATAATATTATAGTGGATAGTACATAAAAATTCTGCAAAAAAACATAAAAATCTTTTGTGAAAAATAAAAATAGGTAATGATTATATATGGAAGAATTAATCAAATGGTTAAAAGACATTAATGATAATGATATTTATACTTTAGGATACAAAGCAACAAGACTTGCAGAACTAACAAGAGAGAAGTTTGCAGTACCTCGTGCATTTGCAATAAGTGCAAAAGTTTATTACACCTATTTACAACAAAATAATCTAAAAGAGAGAATTATAGAAATAATAAAATCAACTAATTTTAAAGATGAAGAATCAATTAAATTAAAATCAAATGAAATAAGAAAACTATTTGTTAAAAACAGAGAAACAGATGATTTAAGATCAAATCTTGAAAAAATGTATAATAAAGTTGGAGAAACAAAGGTTGGTTGGTTAAATAGTAAGATTGATGATTTTGTTGCAATTAGAGCATCTCTAACAAGTGAAGAAGTTTCTCAAAAAGATTTAGACTTTATTGAAAAGCAATGCGGATATCTAAATATAAAAGGTTTCGATAACCTTGTAATAAACATTAAAGAATGTTATTTTACAATGTTTACTCCAGAAGTACTTGAATACTTGCATGAAAGAAAAATTGATTTTACAAAAATTGGAATGTGCGTTGTTGTTCAAAAAATGGTTAATGCAAAAGTATCTGGAATAATGATTACAAGTAAAGAAGTTGGAGAGAAAAACACAATAATTGAAGCAATATGGGGTATTGGAGGATCAACAATAATAAAAGAAATAACTCCAGATCATTATGAAATGTCAAAAAAGACGCTAGATATTGTTAAAAAAAGCAAAGCAATTCAAGAATGGCAATTAAAAAGAGTTTTAGGAAAAACAGTTAAAGAACCAATTGAGAAAAAAGAACAAGATAAGCAAAAACTAGAATCTGTATTCTTAAAAGAACTAACAGCAACAGCAAAGAAACTTGAACAATACTTTGGTTGTGCATTGTGTGTTGATTGGGCACTTGAAAAATCAGAAATTGCAATAATTTCTGCAGATCCGCTAGATTATTCTCTTAAAGAAACAAAAAAGAAAAAAAAAGTATATTTCCAAAATAAAATGGATGCTTTCAAAAAAGATTTGGTTCTTGAAGGAATACCTGTTTTTTCAGGAATTACAAATGGATATGTAAAAATAATTAAAGATGTTAAACTTGACCTAAAAGACATTAATGATAAAACTATAATTGTAACTAAAATGACAAATGGATTTATGACAGATATTGTTAAAGATAGTTGTGGAATTATAACAGATGTTGGAAGCACAATTTGTCATGCAGCTCTTGTTGCAGAAAAATATTCTATTCCTTGTATTGTTAATACAAAAAATTCAACCTCTGTGCTTAAAGATGGAGATTATATTCAAATAAATGGAACAACTGGTGCAATATATAAATTAACTGGTGTTAAACCTGGCGAAGAAAAAATAGAGGAAGAACAAGAAGAAAAAGAAATATCAACAGTTATTGGGCAAATACAAAGAAGAGATCCAGAGTACCCAGAAACAATTACAAAAACATTAATTAAATTAAGAAATCCAAATGAAATTACTGTGATTAATTTTTCAGATGTAAATGGATTACTTGTTACATTTAAATCTTTATTTACAAGTGATGAAATATATAGAATGTTAATAAACCAAGACAAAGTAATTCCAAACTTAACTCTAAAATTAAAAACTATAATGAAGACATTACCAGATAAAACCATACATTATATATTAAACTTACATCAAGATAATCTTGTTGATGAAAACTTATCTCATCTTGAGATTGAAACATTAGTAGAAGTAGCTAAAGAACATAACAATATTAATGTTGTAATTGAAAATATAAAATCCCCTGAAGAATTTAATTATGTTAAAGACACAACAGGACTCCAAACAGGAGTTGTAATAAGCGATTTAAATAAGCCTGCACTTCTAAAACAATATCTTGAAGTTGGAAGTGATTTCATTGTTTTTGATATTATTGAAATAGATTATTTTGAGAAATTAAGAACAGTAATTAACATGTGTAAAGATAGCAAAATACAAAGAATCTTTGATATTAAAGATGATTATGATGAGACAGTAATTAAAAATCTTGTTGAATTAAAAGTTAATGCTGTTCTATTAAACAAAGATCAAATGAAATACAAAGAAGTAATTGCAAAGAAAGAAAAAGAAATATTAAAGAACCTACTCTCAATTTGAAAAATATTGTGAAATAAATGAGAGTAATCTTTTTTTAATTAAATACAACCCAGATTTACTTTCTCTTGAAATTGCAAGTTCAAGATCCAATTCAAGATTATATAGAATTGCTCTTGCTTTTTCTCTTCTAACCCTATCCTTTATATGCCCAGAATCAATAAGTTCAGTTAATTGAAATAATTTATTTTGAATCAAACGCAAATCCTTTTCAAAGACTTTACTGAATGTAAGATTGGTTTTTTTATTAATTTCTTTTTTTTTATATGTAATTAATTCTTTATCTGGTGTAAGATTAGTTACTTTTAATCTTTCTTTAATAAAGTCACGTGGAGTTTTATCTTTTAAAAAACCTAATTTCGGTTTAGAGTTACTTGGTAAATGTGATGTAGAAGAGATATTTTTATTATTTAAAACTGGATTTCTTAAATTAACTCTTTTTGGGGTTTTAATTAACATATTTTAATTTCCTCAAATAAATACTAGAAGCCTCGGTAGGGAGTCGAACCCCACTCTTCCACTCTGCAGGCGGATGCATAACCGATCTGCCACCGAGGCATACCTATTTAATTAGTTTATTATAATATAATTTATAAAGGATAGAGTTTATATTTATTATTGTTTAAAACAAAAAGGACTAAACATATGAAGATCGGTATTGTTTCAGATTGGCATCTAGGTTACCTTTGGGGAGACCAAAAACTTGAAATGGATTCATTTAATCAATTATCAGAAGCATTTTCTATTCTTGAAAAAGAAAAAGTAGACTTAATATTAGTTCCAGGTGATTTATTTGATAAGCAAATTCCAACTCAAGAAGTACTTTATGAGACAATACATCTTTTAAATCATATAAACATAGAAAATAAAATTAATCTTAGGTTTAATGAAACCCGTCAAAAAATACCAATGATAGCAATACTTGGTAATCATGAATATAGAGGTAAGGACTATAAATCAACTCTTGAACTTCTTGAAGTTATGGGTTTTTCTAAATTTTTACATGCATCATCAATAACAATAAATTATAATGAAGAAAAAGTAAGTGTATTTGGCTTATCAGGTATTCCTGATAAGTATGCTCAAGATGCGTTAAAAACATGGAACCCACAACCAATACCAGATTCATATAATATATTAATGATTCATCAATCCTTTAAAGAATATTTGCCAATTGAAACTGAAGAAGCATTATCCTTATCAAATCTCCCAAGTGGTTTTGATTTAATAATTAATGGACACCTTCATTGGAAGCAAGAAATTAAGCTGCCTCAAGGAGGCACATTTATTATGCCAGGTTCGACAATAGCAACTCAAAACAAAAAAATAGAATCTGACGCTCCAAAAGGGCTATATTTATTGGACACTAAAAGCAAAGAACTAAAATTTATTGAGCTAAAAAACACAAGACCTATAATCTATGTAGATCTAATATTTAAAAAATCAAATCCAAAAGATATAGAAAATAAAATTAATGAAGAATTAGAAAAAATAAAAGAAAGAAACTTAAAAAAAGATCCATTTATTAGAATAAGAATAAAAGGTGATCTTGAGAGCGGTTTCTTCTCCAAAGACATAAGTTTAAAAAAGTTTGAAATAATGTATCCTGAATTCTATATTTCCTTTTCAAACAACATTGAAGAAAAAGGTTTAAAAGAAAGTATAGATAAACTAAAAGAACTTGAAAAAAACAAAGGAAATCTTGAAGAAATGTCAAAACAAATATTTTTTGATCAACTATCCCAAACGAAAATTTCTCCAAACTTTGATTCAAAACGAATATTTGATCTCCTTTATAATGGAGACGTAAACAAAGCAAAGGAAATAATCTTAGAAAATAAATAAATCTATTTTTAAATATATACATGTAATAAAATACATATGAACTGCACATCATATCATTTTTTTACAGTTATTGCAAATAAAACCAGGTGGGAAATAATTAATTCTCTTTATGAAAAAGATCTCTGTGTTAGTGACATCTCAAATATAACCAAAATAGAGCAATCAAAAATAAGCCATGCTCTAAAAACACTTTCTGATTGTAACATAGTTTTCTCTAAAAGAGAAGGTAAAAAAATAATCTATTCATTAAACAAGAAAACAATTAAACCAATTCTTAAAATATTAAATGAACATCAAAATGATTTTTGCAAAGGCAAATGCAAAATTTGTGAAATTAAAGGGAAGTAAAAATATGAAAAAAATATACCTTGACTTTGCAGCAACAACTCCAATTTCAAAAATAGTTCTTGAAAGCATGAAACCATACTTTTCAGAAAGGTTTGGTAATGAATCAAGCATGCATTCGTCTGGAACTAGCGTTCATGAAGATATAGAGACTGCAAGAAAAAAAATAAAAGATAAGCTAAACGCAAGCAACTATAACCTAATCTTTACATCAGGTGGAACAGAGGCAAATAATCTTGCTCTTAAAGGAATTGCATTTGCAAACCAGAAAAAAGGTAAGCATATAATAACTACAAAAATAGAACATGATTGCATATTACAATCAGCTAAATGGCTTGAAAGCCAGGGCTACCAAGTAACTTATCTTAAAGTAAATAAAGAAGGATTTATAGATATTAATGAACTTAAAAAAAGCATACGAAAAGATACAATCCTAGTCTCAATTATTCATGCAAACAACGAAATAGGAACAATTCAAAACATAAGAGAAATAGGAAAAATATGCCACGAAATGGAAACTATCCTTCATACTGATGCTTGCCAATCTTTTACTAAAGTTCCAATTGATCTAGAAAAAGACAATATTGATTTAATAACAATTAATGCTCACAAGATATATGGGCCTAAAGGAATTGGAGCATTACTTGTAAAAAAAGGAATAAATATTACTCCTCTTCTTCATGGAGGAGGGCACGAAAATAATCTAAGAAGTGGAACATTAAATGTACCAGGTATTATTGGTTTTTCAGAAGCAATAGATGTAATTAAAGAAAAAGATATTAAAAGAATGCAAAAGCTAAGAGATATGTTAATAGATGGACTCCTAAAGATTCCAAATAGTTCATTAAATGGACCAATTGGAGATGCAAGACTTTGTAATAACGTAAATGTTCTTTTTAAGTACATTGAAGGTGAATCTGTTCTTCTTCATCTTGATTTCAAAGGCATATATGTCTCAACTGGTTCTGCTTGTTCAAGTCATAATTTATCTCAAAATCACGTAATTAAATCAATTGGGGTTAACCCAGAGATTGCAAATGGAGCCCTTCGAATAACTATAGGAATAGAAACAACAGAAGAAGACATTAAATATGTTTTAGAAGAAATAAAACCAATAGTTGAGAAGTTAACAAAAATGTCTCCATTATCTAAGAAAAGGTGAAAAACAATGGATACAAAAAATACAACTTATTCAGAAACAGTTAAAAAACATTTCTTAAACCCACACAACATGGGTGAATTAAAAAAAGCAGATGGAGTAGGTAAACTTGGTAATCCTGTATGTGGAGATGTTTTTTGGCTCTACATCACAGTTTCAAAGAACAAGAATGGAGAAGAAATAATTAAAGATATTAAGTTCCAAACAATGGGCTGCGCTGCTGCAATTTCAACTTCATCAATGATAACTGATCTTGCAAAAGGTAAAACACTAAAAGAAGCAATGAAAATAACAAATAAAGATGTAGCTGACAATCTTAAAGGTCTTCCTCCAATTAAGATGCATTGCTCAAACATGGCTGCAGATACTCTTCATGAAGCAATAAAAGACTATCTTTCAAAAAAAGAGAAAGGAAAAAAAATAAAAACTATTAAAAAAGAAGCATGCTATAAATGTTGTCATAAATAAAAGGAGATGAAGAAAAAATGATTACAAAAAAATCAAAATATTCTGAAGTTTTAAAAGTTAAGGGTTCAGAAGATGTACTCTCAAAACATAAGGTGCCTTGCGTTACTTGCCCTATGGCAAAAATGGAAATGGATACACTAACTCTTGAGCAAATAGGATCTTGGTATGGAATAGATGTTGATTCAATAATTAAAGATCTAAATAAACCAATTTCAAAAAAAGTTGCACCTCATAAAAAGAAGATTTTAGAAAAAGCAAAATCAAGAGAAAAAGGAAGAATAATAAAGAAGAAAAAATAGGATATTTTACTTTAAAATCCATTTCTCTATTTCTTTTAATTTTTCTGGAATCTCATAATTTGCATCATCATAAGCATCAAGCACATGATCTGGAACTGAATGATCTGATAAATCCTGATCAATAGATTTTTTTAAATCTAATATGTCTTGCTTTAATTGTCTTAGTCTATCTTTACTTAATACAGATAGATCAGTAGATACTAATCTTTGTAATGTCTTAACATTTAAATAAACTCTTGACATTGAAAACTCTGCTTGTCTTGGATTCAAGTCATTATAACTCTTTTTTTGTATATTTCTATACATTGGGGAATTCATATTTTATCACATCTCTTTTTTATTGTAATTTATATGCTCGGTGTTATATCTATTATATATTAGAATATAGGATTTATAAATATAATTAATTTGAAAAATAAACTAGATAAAAAAAGAAAAAAGAAATTAAAAAGAAAAATTTCCCTTTAATCGTGTGCTAATGAATATATTGCTTTAAGAGCAACAATTATTACAGCAGGAATAACAAATGTCATAATTGCATTTAAGATTCCTTCAATATATTTTCCAATTATTGCTACATTACCAAGTACTATTCCACCAAATGATGTAACAATAATTAAAGATACTGCAGCAAGTAAGTATGCGTTTGTTTCCTTATCCTTAATATTTAAAAAACCAACAATAATACCTAATATGATAAGTATAGAAACAACAGCTGTATTAGCACCAAAGAATAAACCTGCTAAAATTGCAAGAATTACTCCAATAATAAAAGCCCAGCCTCCAACTTTTTCCATTTCTTTTGAATTTGATTTTGCCATTTTTAATTCCTCCATTAATTATGGTTTGTTTTAAGTTTTATATTTTTTAAAAAAAATAGTAAATTAACTATATATAATATATAACAAAAAAGTTTATAAATCAATATAAATTAATGAGTTTTAATTACGATAATAACCTTAAGAAGTTAACCTCTTAAAACTTTCTGCAAAATACTTTGGATCAGAAAAACAAACAATACCTGAGTTTTCCAAAGAATTTGTAAATTCCTTTGTTTGTGTTCCACCAATAGAAACTACAAAAATTGGTTTAATGGTTTTTTTCTTTAGTTCTTCAAGTTTTTCAACAATATCTTTTGTTAAAGATGGAAGTTGAAACAATAATAAAAGAACAATAGAATCAACTTTTTTATCACTTAGACAAATCTTTAGTGTCTCAATAAATCTTTCTGTTGTTGCATCTCCAGTTAAATCTATAGGATTTTTAACAATTGCATATTCTGGAACTATTTTTCTAATTTTCGAAATAGATTCATTTGAAAGTTCAGCAAGATTTATTTTATTAATATCAAGTTGATCAGAAGTTAGAACTCCAAGTCCACCACCATTAGTTATTATTTGAATATTATTTACTTTTGTTTTGTAATTAGAAAAAACTTTTGCTAAATTAAACATTTCACTTATTGAATTAACTTGATAAGCTCCTGCTTGTTTTATTGCAGACGAAAATACTAGGTTATCTCCTGCAATTGCGGCAGTATGACTTTTTACAGCTTGTGCGCCAAATTTACTAATTCCTCCTTTTAATAAAATTATTTTTTTTACTAAAGATACTTTCTTTAATGTATCAATAAACCTTCTACCGTTTTTTATGCCTTCAAGATAAACCAAAATAACATCTGTTTCTTTATCTGTATGTAAATAATTTAAAAGATCACATTCATCTAAAACTAATGCATTCCCATAAGACACAAATTTATTTAATCTAAGCCCATGATAACTTGCAAGGTCTAAAATTGCTATTCCAAGTGCTCCTGATTGAGAAATAATTGAAACATTGCCTTTCAATAACGAAGACAATTTATCTTTTGAATGAAAGGTACCATTTAAATTATTTTCTAGGTTTAGTACTCCAAGACAATTAGGCCCAATTAAATGAATATTATTTTTTTCTAAAATTAATTTTAAATCTTGGCTTAACTTATCTTTTCCAATCTCGTTAAAACCAGAAGTTACCATAACTATATTTTTACATTTTGTTTTTGCAATATCTTCAACAACAGATAGCACAATCTTAGTTGGTACAGCTACAAAACAAAGATCAACAGCTTCAGGTAAGTTTATAATTGATTTATATATGTCTCTTCTAAATAGTTTACATCCAGATAATCTTGGATTAATAAAATATACATTTCCTGAATACCCAGATAAATTTTCAGAAATTGTTCTTCCAACAGAACCAAGTCTATCAGATGTTCCAATTATTGCAATTGATTTTGGGTAAAATACATTATTTAAATCAAGTTTATAATTAATTGGCTTTTGTATAGAATTCATAAATATTCAAAAATAATAGTGTGCCCAAAAATATAAAAAACTAGTGTTTTGTAAAAATAAAAACATTGTTGATTTATTTTCTTTTTTTTATTATGTTTTCTATATCTTTTAATATTTCTTTTGGGTTTTCTTTTAATGATTTTTCAAAAACTGGTTTCTTATTTAGATTATTTTCCATTTGTTTTTCTTTTTGAACTTTTTCAGAAGCCAGTTTCTTACTTTGGTTATTTTCTTTGGGTTTATCTTTTAATTTATTATGTTTATTTAATCTAATAATTAAAAGAATAATAAATATAAGAACAATTATACAACATCCAAGTAAAATAAAACCCATTATTTTTTTATCTTTCCTAATTTCTTTATACTCAATGCTTTGACTTCCAAGAATAATCCTTCCTTGTATTGGACTAACTGTAATTGAATACAAGCTTCTATTTTCTGTATTTCCAAGATATTTAATATTTAAAATAGATTCTTTTGTATCTGAAACAAAATATGCAATCATATCTTTTGAATTAATATTGTTTTCGACTAACCAATCTCTATTAACTGCAAAATCAAGACTAACTTGTTCAATTTTATCAAGATTACTTATATTAATATCAAACACATCATAAATTTTATCTATATAAAATAAATCATAATCAAAATTATTTTCGTTTAAAATAGAAATAATTGATGAATTAAAATTTGTTCCAACCAAAACAAGACTAGATAACGAGACGCTTGATAAGTTAATATCAATTAATGTACTTTTATCCTTTATATTTTTTAATTCATAAACAATACTATTTTCTGTTTTTGAAATTAAATTTATTTGTTGATTTTGATTAATTGTAATTGGTTGTGGTTGTGTTGTATTACTTAAGATAATAATATAATTTTTAGTAAATATTTGACTAGGTGTATACCCGTCCTTATATGCTCTTGCTTTTATGGTTAGATTTTTATCCATAACTATTGGAGAAATATACTTTGTACTATTTTGAGTAGGAGTATTACCATCTAATGTATAATAAATACTTGCTCCTGGTGTTGTTGTACTTAAGCTAAGGTTTTGAACAGAAGAATATTCTCCTTCAAGAACACTAAATACAACAGGAGTAACTTGTAAAATACCGCTTGTTCCAGAGCCACCAGTATTACCAGAACCACCTTGCCCACCATTACCTCCATTTCCTGAATTTGATATTATGTATGTTCCAGTAAAAACTTCACTATTAACAAAGCCAGTCTTTACTGCAATTGCCTTTAATGTAGTTGTTGTATTTATTGAAATTGGCGCACCATTATAAAATTGGCTATTTGTTGTAGGTGTGTCTCCATTTGTTGTATAATAAATACTTGCGCCACTTGTACTTGTGCTTAAAACCACACTTTGAGTTGAACTATATGTTCCAGCAACAGGGTTTGCAGTAGGAGTTGCAACTGCATTGTAAGGTGATTCCAAAATATAATTTGCAACCAAAACCCCACTATCTTCTATTCCACTTTTGAATGCTTTTGCTTTTATAGTTGTACTTGTAGAAATATTAATTTGAGAATTATATAATGTACTTAATTTTGTTGGTTCGCTTCCATCAACCGTATAATAAATATAGGCACCAGTAGTAATTGTACTTAATGTAATTGACAAAGAAGAAGAATATGTTCCAGCTATAGGATTTGCAGTTGGAGTTGCAACTACATTATTAACAATAATACCAATAGTTGCGTTTGTATCAGAATAACCAATTCCATCATAAGCACTAACCTCCAAGATATACGCATCCTCTGGAATATTAGTTATCTTTGTAGAAATTATTCCTGTGTCTTCATCAACATTAAAATAATTTGTATTCCCTGACACAACAAAATATTCTATTGGGTCTGGAGAATTATCGGGGTCTCCTGCATTTAAATCTAAAATAGGTGTATTTGCTGGTGTTGTAGTTAAGATATTAACAGTATATGAACTTGGATTAAATATAGGTTTATCATTAATTATATACTCTATCCCTAAAATTGCACTTGGAGTATATCCCTCTTTATATGCCCGTGTTTTTATATATTCATCATCAGAGACATGAATTGGAGATAAATATTTTATACTACTTGTAGTTGGATTGGATCCATCTAGAGTATAATAAATGTCAGCCCCAATAGTTTGAGAAGATAAACTTACATCAATTGCACCAGAATAAATCCCATTCATAGGATTAGGGATTGGATTTGCAACATTTAAAAAGAAATCACAATTAAATACTTCACTTGGAGTATATCCATCTTTAAATGCTTTAGCATATACTTGTGTAGTTCTTGTTATTAAAAAAGGAACAGTATATAATGTATCTGATGTAGTTGGATCACTACCATCAAAATTATAATATATATTTGCATTAGGAGTTGCTGTACTTAATATAATATAGGAACTATTATTTAGTATAGTCCCGCAAGTTGGATTAGAAGTTGGAGTTGCAACTTGAGAAGGAGGAATAACTGATGATGAATTACCCTGTAAAGAAACAAAGGTAGTATTTACTTTAATAAAAACAAGCATTATTAATAATAAAACAAATATACAAATAATAAAAAATAATAAAACATACTTATTACTCTTAAGTAAATTGTGCTTTCTAATAGATCTTTTAATTCCAACTATATTTGTATTTTTTACCATTAATAAACACCTAACTGTTCAATATATATTAATTAAAACCATTATCCTTTTAAATAAAGCCCCATCTTTAAATAAAGAAAAATATAGTTAAAATTACAAAAAATACACAAAAATAAATAAATTAAAGTAATTTGGAATAAACCGAAACAACAAAAAAGGTTTATATTGCTTTTGGGGTATAATTTATCTAAGTGGTTTTAAAGAAAACAACAAAAAAAGAAAAACTAAATCTTAAGATAAGGAGTTAAATAATATGAAAAAGAAAATTACTTTATTAATTTTAATTGCAGTAATAATAATTCTTACTGCTTTTGTAGTTGGACTTGTAATTACAAAAAATAATTTAGAAAATCAAATTAAACTAAACCAAGACAACACAAATACATTAAACACACAAACACAAAACACTCAACCAATAGAAAAGAAATATGATAATCTAACCTATAGTGACTTTAAAACACAAGAAAATAGCCCATTTATGACTATTACTCCTAAAGAACTATTAGCTTTATTAACAACTACAAACTCAAGTAATTCTTATACACAGTCAGGAATTCTTGGAAGCAGAGAAGCAATATCATCAAAATCTATTTCAATGGATATTGCATCAGCACCTTCTGCAATGGAAGATAGCTCAAGTGGGGGAGATTATGAAAACACAGACTATTCAAATACAAATGTTCAAGTTTCAGGTATTGATGAAGGAGACATTGTTAAAACAGATGGAGAGCATATTTTTATTGCAAAGAACCAATCAATAACTATAATAAACAAAGTAACACCTCCAATTTCTCAAGAAGATAAATATGCTGTTGTATTAAATGATGTTAATTCAGGAAGTTCAATATACATTAAAGCAATGTTTGTTGATATAGATAATAAATTATTATATGTACTATCAGAAAAAAACATAGCAGAAAGCAAATTTACTGAATATTCTTTGCTTTATCCACAAATGAACTACATCCCATTTACTGTAGTTAACACCTATAAAATAAATACAACATCACTTGATAAACTAAACTCAATTGAAATTAAAGGAAACTATTATGAATCAAGAATGAAGAATAATATAATTTATGTAATAACAAGTGATTATTTATATGATTTTAGACCAATAGCATATTATGATACAATTATGATTCCTGTCTCTGAAAGCAAGAACAACCAAGTAAGTAACTTTCAACCAAAGATTGTTGTTCCAAGAGATGTTACTGAAGAATCAAAAGTAATATACAATTTAACTACACTTGAATATAATGAAAACAACTCATCAATTAAAGATAGTTTAAATCTTGTTCTTGATAGTTCAAATACATTATATATGAGTAATAACAACATATATATTGCAACACAGAAAAACATGTATTACCCATTCTATAGATTTGGATGGGGTAATTACAACAATACAAGAGATATTGTTTTTGAAGCAATATATGATAAGATTTATCCAAGTGAAGTATCAAACCAAATAAAAGAAAACATAAACGATCAAAATAAGTTAGTTGAAATCTTAAATGAATATTATGATACATTAAATGAAGACGAAAAAGAAGAATTATACAATAAAATAAATGATGAATCTGAAAAATATTATGAAGAAAAAAGATCAGATTATGATAAAACATACATAAATAGAATTGAGCTTAAAGACAATGGCTTATTTGGAGATGTTACACAAGGCCAAGTAAAAGGAAGATTATTAAATCAATTTTCTTTAGACGAGTCTGATGGATACTTAAGAATTGCAACAACATATCAGGACTATAATGGATATAATTCCACAAATAAAAATGCAGTAACTATACTTGATAGTTCATTAAAAGAAGTTGGTTTACTTGATAATCTTGCAAGTGGAGAAACAATTTATAGTTCAAGATTTATGGGTAACAAGCTTTATTTAGTAACATATAGACAAGTAGATCCTTTCTTTGTAATTGATCTAACTTCACCACAAAACCCAGAAGTTTTAGGTTATTTAAAAATCAGTGGTTATTCAGACTACTTACATCCAATCTCAGATAATTTAATTTTAGGAATTGGACAAGAAACAGAAACAAACCAATGGGGTGGAGAAACAAGAACAGGAGTAAAAATTGCTTTATTTGATGTTAGTGTATTTGAAGATCCAAAAGAAGTTGGAAAATGGGTCTCAAGCGCAAGCTATTCAAGCACAGAGGTATCATATGATCACAAGGCATTCCTATACATTGAAAAGAATAATTTGGTTGTTATTCCAATCTCAGAAATATATAACACACAATCACCAAAGTATGGGTTTGTTGTTCTAAAAGCAGACAGTAATGGAGTTAACAAAATTACAACCATTGAACATCCAAATAATAACGGTATTATTGCAAGAAGTTTATATATTGATAATGAATTATACACAATATCGGATTATTTATTAAAAACATATAACTTTGACACACAAGTACAAACAGAACTCCCAATATCAAATGATAGTGCAATAGTTCAATATAATCATTCTTAAGTAAAATATAAATATCTTCTGAAAAAGTAAATTTTCAGAAGATTTCTTTTTCTTTTTTCAGGTATTTTTATTACTCTTCTTTTTACAAGGAATTACTTTAAAAAAACTTCCTTTTACATTAATTATAGTAATATACTATATACAATTAATGTGAATAAAAGTATGAAAGATAATCTAAATATAATTATTTTTGGCAGAGGAGGGCTGGGTGCAAAAACACTTGCTCAAATCTTAGCTGAATCTCTTCTTATGGAAAATTATAATGTTTTAGCTTTTCCAGAATATGGTCCAGAAAGAAGAGGAGCACCAGTTAAAGCATTTATTAGAATATCAAAAAATAAACTAAGAATACACGAGCCAATAACTAACCCTGATTGTGTAATAGTTATTGATGCTAATCTATTAACCACACTTGCTGGAACAAAAGAATATAATGCAACATACATAATCAATACAGAAAAAAAAGAAATTGAAAAAGAACTTAAAAACAAAAGAGTATACTCTATCCCTGCAACAAAAATTTCTCTTGGACTAACAAAAGAGAACAATCCAAACATGGTTCTTCTTGGGGCGTTATGTAAAATATTTGATATTAAGCTTGATATAATAATTAAAACAATAGAAGAAGAATTTAAAAAGAAAGGAAAAGATCAATTTGTAAAACCAAACATAGATTGTTTAATAGAAGGATACAAATATTTTAAAGAATGAGAATACATGAAACTAATTAAATCTAGAGGAATATTTGTAAACAATAAAACATTCAAAATTGCTCCATTTAAGGAAATAACTAGACTTGAATCAAAACCAATAAAATTTAAATCAAAAAGTAAGAAAGAAATATGCAAAACATCTGAATCTGCAATAAATAATGGCATTGATAAAATCTGGAAATGTCAAGGACACACAGGAACAAAAGAATGTATATTTAAAGGAGATGCAATAAGATACCATAAATTATTTATTAGAAAAATAAATGAAAATCCAAAGAAAAACAAAAAAATATTAATTATCGGTCCTGGACATGGTTATGAAGCAAAACATACTTACTATTATGCAAAAGGAAAAAAACAAATAGAAACATTTGATATTGTAAATGAGATAAATGAAGAATACAAAAAATATATACAACCAAAAGGAATAAACATAGATGCTGGTGGAATAGAAAATTATGAAAATAAAAAAATGATTGGAAGGTATGATGGAATAACAGCTGTATTTAGTGCAGGACACCACGTAAATCCAGAAAATGTAATTAGAAATGTATTAAAAATTGCATTAATGCTTAAAAAGGGTGGATTTGCATTAATTACAACAACATCTAAAAGACAAGAGATATTAGAAGCAAAACTAAAGACAGTACTAACTAAGTTTAGATTAGATACAAAATATGAAATTAATTTTAATTGCTTTCTAAGTCATCTAGATGGAAGTTCCAATTTTGTAACCATAAAAAGAGTGTGGTAATGTGAGTAAAAAAATAAAAGATAAGCACATGCTTGGTGGTGTTCTTTCTGGAGGAACATCAATAAATAATAAAACAGGTAACTGGAGATATAAAAAACCAGAATGGGACAGTAAGCGTTGCATTCAATGTATGATGTGCTATAATGCTTGCCCTGAGAACTGCATACTTGCAGAAGTTAAGAAAAACCAAATAAAAAGAACAAAAACAGATCTAGATTATTGTAAGGGTTGTGGGTTGTGTGCAGAAGTTTGTCCAGTAAAATGCATTAAGATGGTTGATGAATAAAGCTGACATTTATGATATTCAAAAAACTTAAAGAAAAAATAAGAGACATAAAAATCTCAAGGAAAGAGAAACAAATTAAACAAAAAACAGAAAAATATGAAAATAGAAGTGAATTTGAAAGAACAAGTCATAGAAAAAGCACATATTCAAAAATACTTGCAAGAGAAATATTAATTACAGAAACATTCATAAACAGAATTTCAAGAGAAACAAAAAGGCCAGTAATTGTAATTGGTAACGGAGGAACAGGAAAACCATATACTTGGTCAATTAAAAATGATCCTAAAAGAAATATATTTATTGAAAACTTTAACTTTCCATCAAGCGGGTACAAAAAAGAAAGAATAGAAGATACTCAAAATAAATTAACTAAATTAATTGAAAATACAACCAAGAAAATATTTATAAGAACAAAACAAAAACCTATTTTTGTTTTTGTAGACGCATCAAGACAAAACAGAATGCCTGCTTCATTTACTGGAATTGATAATCCAAATGGATTTGTAAAAGTAAAAGATGCAATACATAATTTATTTGAAAATAAAAAAACAACCTTAATTGGCTATGATTGGTCAATGCATGATAACACAAAATATCTCCCAAAAAATAAAGAAATAAGTACATCAGATATAATATTATTTAATCCTGTAAGAGAAAGAGAACAAACAATCAGATATTCTGCATATCATGATAATAGGGGAGAATATCAAAGTAGACCATATAAAAATTATGTTCTAAAAAGAGTAGATATATTGAAACATAATTTATTTAAAGATAAAAAAAAACCAAAAAGTGAAAAAATATGAATTGCGTAATTATTGGAGTATCAGATAGATCTATTCTTTGGAGGGATGGAAAAATAAAAGAAGATAAATATACTTCATTTATTGAAAAATATTCTAAGTTCCTAAAGGCAAATTTTGATAACATAATTATTACTCCAGATGATGGAGTATATACAGATATTGCATTAAGATTTTCAGAATTAAAAAAGAAGAAAGTAATTGCGTATTATCCAGACAAAGATGATTATTATGGAATTGTACATATCAAAGCAAATTTTGAAAAATATGAAATAAAACCAATAAATGGAGATTGGTATAAACTTGATGCAGACATTACAAAGCAAGCATTATGCGTTATTTGTCTTGGTTTTTCTGTAGGATCATTAATAGAAATTGGATTTATTAAATATCATCAAAAATATGGCAAATACAAAAACCCTGCGCTTGCAAACATACATTTGTTTATTGATAAAAGAACAATTAATAAAAAATTACCACCATCTTTTGAAGAACAAATAAATAATATTTATTATTATAAAAATCTAAAAGAATTACAAGAATTAATCAATAATAAAAAAGAAATATTATGTGAAAAAATATGAATAAAAAATTAGCATTATCTGGCGGAGAAGCTGTTGCTTATGCTCTAAAACAAATTAATCCTGATGTGGTTGCAATGTACCCAATAACACCACAAACCCCAATTATTGAAACATTTGCAAGATATCAAGCAAATAAAGAAGTAGATACAGAAATTATAAGAACAGAATCAGAACATTCTGCATTATCTGCTGTTGTTGGTGCACAAGCTTCTGGTGTTAGAGCAATTACTGCAACCTCTTCTCAAGGTTTACTTTATATGTATGAAGTATTAAGTGTAGCTTCAGGTTTTAGGTTACCTATTCTTATGCCTATAGTTAATAGAGCAATATCTGCTCCAATAAACATTCATTGTGATCATTCTGATTCAATGTCTTGCCTTGACCAAGGATGGATGCAAGTCTATTGTGAGAATGCTCAAGAAGCTTATGAAATGACTTTGTTTTCATTAAGACTTGCTGAAGAAGTGAACTTACCAATAATGGTGTGCCTTGACGGATTTATTACAAGTCACAACGTAACTGGTATAGAAGTATTTGAAGATGCAAAAGTAAAAAACTTTATTAAAGAATACAAACCAGCATACAACCTACTAGATACAAGTAAACCAATCTCAATTGGTTCTCTTGCTTTACCAGATACATATTTTGAAATAAGAGTTAATATGTTTAATGCTTTTCTTGAGGTTAAAGAAAAATTTAAAAAAATATCAGACGAATTTAATAAGTTATTTAATAAAAAAATTAATATTTATGAAGATTATTTTGCATCATCTTCAGAAACTGTTCTTATTGTTTTAAGTTCAACAGCAGAAAGCTCAAAAGATGTTATTGATAAACTAAGAAAAGAGAAAAAGAACGTAGGCTTGCTTAGGCCAATTCTTTATAGACCTTTCTTATATGATGATTACTCTTCTGCATTAAAGAAATCAAAAAAAATAATTGTTCTTGAAAGGAGTGCAGGTCCAGGATCTTACCCACCAATCTACAAGGATATTATGATAACCTTAGCAAGAAATAAAATAAATGCAGAAGTATATAGTTATGTTTTTGGACTTGGAGGGAGAGATATATCTCAAAAGGAAATAGAAAAATTAATAGTAGATGTATCAAGCAATAAAGCACCAAAAAATCAATATATTGGATTAAAGGAAATATAATATGCTACCTATAATTAAAAAACCAAATAAAGCAAGAAGAATAGAAAAAGAAATATCCATATTTAAAAAAAGAAGAAACAAATTAAAAGAAAAAATAAAATTTATAAAGTACCTACAACCAGGCGAAAGAAATTATTCTTTCTTTTTAGCAAAAGAAATATTAATTACAGAAACATTTGTTAATAGAATACAAAGAGAAAGTAAAAAAGATGTTGTGGTGGTTGGAGTAAAAAGAACAGGAGTACCATATACCTGGAGTATTAGACCAAGTGAACACATAAAACTCGAACCTCTAAAATATCCATCTTATGATTATCCAATACGTATGAATAGTTATAAAGAACGAGTTAAAGAAATGATGGCAAAATATGATGATACAAAAACAATATTTATTTTTGTAGATGCATCACAAAGTCCAAGAATGCCATCTTCATTTATAGGAAATCATATGGGTATTAATTTTACAGATAGTATAAATTATTTATTAAAATCAAAAAATCCAAAACTAGTTGGCTATGATAGAACAATGCAAGATGGAACAACTAAATTACCACATTATAAAGATATAAACTCAAATGTAATTTTATTTAATCCTACAAATGACAGAGACACCTTACTTTACAAAGGGCAAGATTACGTGGCAGCACGCCATGATGATAACCCATCCTTAATGTCAGAAAGATATAAAAGATTTGTAATTAATCAGGTTAATAAATTTAAAAAAGGATATGCTAAATCAAAAAGAAATAATACAGGTAAAAAACAATGAAACTTAAAAAAAAAGAACCACATTTAGAAAGTTTAATTAAATTTTCACACACATCAACAAGAGTGCCACCTAAAAGATTAGAAAAACAATTTAGATATAATTATTTCAATATTGAATATCACAAAAATGTATTTGGAATAAATGAAGCATTTAATAAAAAGATTACAGAAAAAACAAAAGTACTTGAAATTGGGGCTGGATCAGGTAGATTTGCAGATTATTTATTGCGTAAAACAAAATTAGAATCCAAAAACTTAGATTTATTAGATATTCAATTTAAAAAAGATGACCTGCCATATTTAAAATCATTAATTTGGAATTTACAAAAGAAAGGAAAATTAAACCTAATACAAGGAAATATGTATGAACATAAATTAAATAAAAAATATGATTTTATTTTTGTAACGTCTGCAATATTTACTATAAGAAGTCCAGAAATAATAAACAAAATAACAACAAATATTGGTAAAGCAAAAACTGTAGAACAAAGTCAATTAAAATTAGAATCATTAAATGTGCTTGTAAACAATTTACATCCTGCATTAAATCTAGGCGGAGAAATTAGATTAAATTATATGCCAAAAGAAATAATTAAAATGATTGAAGAACAAATTAAATTTAATCCAATATTTACAAAATATAAAATAGAAGATATTGTAAAAGATGGCTGGGATGGAACTAATGGGACAGCATTAAGTTTAAAAAAAATAAAGGAATGAAATTAAAAATATTAGATAAATAAAATGTGAAAAATTATGAATCAAAAAGAACTAGCTCTAAAAATACATGAAAGTAAAAAAATTGTTTCTGGCCACAGGACTTGCCCAGGGTGTCCAATCTGTATAATCTTACGAACAGCTCTTTCAACCCAAGATTGTCCAGTTGTTGTTGCTTCAGCAACTTCTTGTGCTGAAGTTACAACTACAATCTACCCCTACACTTCATGGAACACGCCATGGATTCATTCTTTGTTTGCTAATGCAGCTGCAACAATGTCAGGTGTGCAAGGAGCATATCTCTCATTAAAGAAAAAAGGAAAAATAAAAAAAGAAATTAAGTTCATGGTGTTTGGTGGAGATGGTGGACTTATGGATATTGGTTTTGCATCTTTATCTGGTGCTCTTGAAAGAGGAGATAATGTAGTATATATCTGCTACGGGAACGAAGGATATCAAAACACAGGCGCCCAAAGATCATCAAACACACCATATGGAGCATCAACAACAACGACCCCTTTTGGAACAAACTCAATTGGTAAGAATGAATTTCAAAAAGACTTAGCAAAAATTGCAATTGCACATAATATTCCATATGTTGCAACAATTAATCCAGCTGATCTTGGGGATATGTTTGAAAAAGTTAAAAAAGCATTTTCTATTAATGGCCCTGCTGTTTTATTTGCTTTTGCGGCTTGTCCAACTAACATGAAAGCACCAAGCAACCAAACAATAAACATAAGTAAACTTGCAATTGAAACAAATGCATACCCATTATATGAATACGAAGATAGTAAATATAAAATAAATTATAAACCAGAAAAAAGAAAAGCAATAGAAGAATTCTTAAAAACACAAACAAAATTTAGCATGATTCTTAAAAACAAAGACGAAATTAAAAAAATACAAGAATTTATAGATAAAGAATGGAAAGAATTACTTGCAAAAGAAAAAATGAATGCACAAAAATAAAATCATGAAATAAAATGTAACCCAATTAAAATAAACTTAATTCCATTTGAAAGAGTAATTAAACCAAGTATTGTTGAAATGACCCTAATTATAATCTTACTTCTATTAAATATCTTTGTAAAAAAAGTAGACGATAAAAATAATAGTAAAGCAAAAATAAAAACCAAAGTTGCAGCAAGTCCAGTTAAAAACACCCCCTTATCAATTACAGAAAGAATAATAGTTGTAATTGCTGCAGGGCCAGTTAAAAGGGGGGTTGCAATAACAATTGCTGTTGTTAAATTCTCATCTTCTTTTTCTTCATCTTCATCAATATCTGAAACAATTAGGTGTACTCCACACATTGCGCCACCAGATAATGCAAGTAAGATACCGCCAGCAATTCTAAAAACATTTATGTTTATATTAAGTATTTCAAGAACGCTTGTTCCAAAAAAAAGAAAAACATAAACAAGTGTAAGCCCAATTCCAATAGAAAGATAAGCTATATTTTTTCTTTCTTTTTTACTTAATGTATTTGTTTTTAGAAAAAAATAAATAAAACCTTTTATGGGATCAATAATTACAAAAAACAAAGCAAATAAATTAAGTAACTCCAAATTCATAATTAATCCCAAAAGTAAAATAAAGTTAGATACCTCAGATTAAATTTAAATCTAAATTACAAAATGAAGCCCAGTTAAAATAAAATCAATACCCCACGCAAGAGTAATTAAACCAAGTATTGTTGTTAATACTTTAATTGCAACCTTGCTTTTTGTAAGAAGCTTGTTAAATGCAATTGACATAAGTAAAAGAGCAAAAGTTAAAAATAAAACTAAACCAATTGCAATACCAGTTAATAATCTCCCATGATCAACAACAGAAATTATTGTTGCAGTTATTGCTGCTGGACCAGACAACAATGGAGTTGCAATAACTGTTGCAATTGTTGTGTGTGAATCTTTTGTATTTTCTTCTTTATCTTCGTGATTCTTTAAGTATCCACACATTGAAATACCTAACAAAGCAAGTAAAATTCCTCCAGCAATTCTAAAGCTATCTATGTTTGTGTTAAATAAATCTAATACTCCTTTTCCAAAGAATAGAAAAGAATAAAGAATAATTATAGCAATACCTGTTGCTAGAAGAGCAATATTTATTCTTTCGGATTTACTTAAACCACTTGTTCTTACAAAAAAGAACGCAAAACTTTGAAGTGGATCAAGGATAACAAAGAATAGAACAAATAAAGACAATAATTCAGGAACCATAATTTAAATCACACATTTATAAATATCAACCAATATATCTTGTTTAAATTAAATAATATATAATTAAGAACTAAAGATTTAAAAATAGAATTAAAACAACATAAAAAATAAACTGTTGTAAATAAGATGTCTAAGACAGAATATCTTAAGTGAAAACATTTAAAAAGATATAGATTTAGCAAATACATATTGGTTAATTGTGAGTTATCAAAAAGAAATAGAATTTAAAAACTTAATTATAAACATTAATGTATATATTAATTACATTACAATATATATAATAGATAAAGTGAGTAGTCATGCCAAAAATTAAACCATATTTTGAAATTTTTAAGAGATTACAGTTAGAAGAAAACCACCATTTCACAAAAAAGAGAAATGGCGCAACCAAAAATAGAGCAGAGACACCAAACAAAAAAATAGAAACTAATCCTCAAAACTTAGATGCATTATTTAAACAAATAAATACAACTAATTGCAGCAAAATAGAAGCTACACACAACTCAATTTTAAAAACAATTGAAAAGTGGAGAAAAGAAAATCCAACCTATTTCCATAAAATTCAAGAACAATATGTTGATCAATTAAAAGAATATATTACGCACATTAATAAAATAAAAGATAATGCTTATCAAAAAAATAAACTAACCTCACAATTAGCAAATCAATTAATGGATTTAGAAGACCAAATCGATGTCGCAGGAACAAGACAACGCAGAAGAAGATATAAAATATAAAACTAGGAGCTGAAAATATATGCGAGGAAGAATAACATTAGTAAGACCAAAAATAAAATCAAGAATTAAAAGCGCAGATAAATTAATAGAAATTAAAGAAAAAGAAAGCCACAGAATAAGTAAAGAAATTAAACTCCAAAAAGGAGATACAATAAATAATGAACAACATAAATTTCTCAAAAACAAAAAAATAATTAATGAATGGCTAACAGAACTTAATAAAAAAGTAAAAGGAGGAATTTTGGCTCCAGAAAAATATGACGTCATAGAAACCAAAGTTCTAACACTGAGATCAAATTTAGGAAATATAGCGTATTATCTAGAGAAAGGGCTTAAAGGAAATAAAAGTAAATATTATGATGGTTTTCAAAAAGAATATACTTCTGGACTTGTAAGATTAATCAAAGGATTAATAGATACAAAGGCATCAAGCAACCACGCAAGAGAACAATTATTAAAATATACTTCTGAAATTAAATCAACATTAGTAGAATTAAACAAACTAGACACAAAAGAATAAATTAATGGGAAACTGAGAGTGATGTTATATGCCAACAATTAGAAAGCCAAAAAATCCAATACTAGAAAGGTTAATTAAAGAAAACACGCACTTTGAGAAAAATATATTTCTAATAAAAGAGAATACAGATATAAAAAATGAACTTATTCGCAAATTAGAAGAAAAAAAAATGAGCGAAAAGATAAGTACAAGATTAAGTCAAAGACAAAAAATTGAAAGGAATAATGATATTTATAACCAAGCAATATCAAAATCAAAAATATCAAATGAATTAGTTACTACTTGGCTTGAAAAAATCAAAAGACTAACCAACACCTACAACAACGCAACAGAAAACCATAAAACTATAACAAAATTAATTAATTCAATTACTTTATCAAATCCAAGATATGGAACTAAAATATACAATCAATACACCTCAGAAACAATAAAACACATAAAAGGATTATTGTTTGAAAACAAATTAAGTAAAGAATATTTAGAGTGGCAAGATAAATTACAAGAACAACTAGAACAGATAAATAATAACAAAAGACATGTAAGATAAATTACAATGGAAAAATAAAAAAGAAGGAATAAATATGCCTGGAGAACTAAAGAAAGGAAGATTCCGCCCAATGCAACACGAAAAGAAAGTCCATACAAATAACTTTCATCAAGAGTATGACCCAAAGATATTTGAAAACACAATAAAATCAAGACTTGCAAAAATTAAAAAACATGACTCCCATCAATTTGATGCATTATTTAAAAAATACATGCAAGGATTTCTAGAGAACAAAATAATCGCGGAAAAATACAATAGTCCGGAGAAAGTAAAAAAATATATTAATGCGGTAATTAACTCAATTTCAGAGATAGAAAGAAATTTAAAAAAAACAAAGTGAATAAATATGCCTACCATTAAACTAAAAATGCAACTAGTAGATAGATTACATAAGGAAACATCAACACATACAAACACATATGTAACAAATAGAAAAAAAATTAAAAACTCAGTAAAAGAGAACTTAGTTAAACAAAACCAAAAATTAAAAGAAAAACTTATAGAAAGAATAAATAAAGAAAAATTAAGCATAAAAAGCATAGAATCTAGACTATATAAAATAAAAGAAGATAATCAAAAAAGCAATAATATTGTAAAAGAATGGATAAAAAGACTGCCTGAAAGTACAGAAAAAACAGCAGAAACAAATCACGAAAAAATAATGAAGTTAATAAATAATATTATGCTGCATAACCCGAAATATTCAATTAAAATATTAAAAGAATATACTTTAGAAACAATTAAACACATACAAGAAATATTAATATATAAACAACACGACACTAATTATTTAAAATTCCAAACTGAATTAATATCTGAATTAAATAAAATAGAAGAAATACAAAAAACAAGATCAGATTGGAATAATTCATTAATTAAAAATAAATAGATATTCTTTAATCTAAGAATATCTTGTTCTCTATTTTTTCTGGCAAGTACTTCTTTGCAACAAAATCAAGAGATTTATTTGCAAGAGCCTGTTGTTCAATTCTTATCTTCTTATCTATTGCAATCTTTAGTTGTGTTTGCCATTCTTTGCTCTTAAACCATTGATAATCAAGCATTTCTTTTGCACGTTTTACATCCCCATCTTTCATTTTTTCAGTAACATTCTGTAATCCATAAGTCTCAACATCAGTTAATGTCATTCCAACATATTTTGCATCAGGAACTGCCAAGTACTTAGAATGAGCTGCAAGTGCCATTGATCCACTTTTTAAAACTGAATAAATATACCACCCATAAGGATCACCATCAGTAAAAACAACAACTGGAAGTTTAAACTCATAATGGAGACGATGAACAAGCCTTCTTGCACCACGAGCTGCTTGCCCACTTGTACCAACAAGAATAGCTTTGTGCTTATGAGCATACCTTTCTTCAATTAAACGATTATACATTGCTGCTGTTTCAATAACTAAAACCATTTCTGCATTAACTTCAACTATCTCAATTTCTTCAGGCTCTATTCTTGACATAATTGACCATCCACCTCTCCCAAGTGAATTACAATTAAATACATCATTATTATGTTTTAGATCCTTTAGAGTAATATCTCCATATAAAGATCCACGAGGTTCAGCATGAAGCCCAAGTTTTTCTCTTATTGTTGAAACAGAGTGTTCTAAATCAACAATAACATCATTTGATTCTTCTTGTGCATCAAAAGTATTTTCTTTTGTATTTTCAACAGTGTGCTTTAGTTCATAATAGATTTCTCTTATTGATGCAGTTTTATCGTGCTTTAGATATTCGCAACATTTATCATTAACAATCATTGTTTGCATAAATTTTCTAGCTGCACCTAAGTTTAAGAAAGGCCTAGTTACAACTTTATCTCCTAATTGAATATAACCTTGCTTATCATCAAAATAAACATTTGATAATCCGCGCACCTTTGTTGTAAATGTTGGAGAATGATTATTTTCTATTTGGTGTACAATGTTTGTTGCAATGTTATATAATCTATCTGCAATCTCCTTACTTGTTTCAACTTCATATTTTTCAAGCTTTTGCTTTTGTACATCTTTTTTTTCTTTTTTTTCAGCCATAATTTTTCACATTATTTTATTTTAAATGTATTTAATATCTTATTCTTTAATATCCTTCTTCTTGTTCTTGCTTTTTGTTGTTCTGGAGTAATTATTCTGTGTCTGAAATTCAATAAAGTTTCTTTTGTTCCAGGATAGCTTAATGAACGTGTATATAGTTTTTTCTTTGAGATTATTTTTATTGGTTTATCTAAATTTGATTCTTTTTTAGTTATTTTTTCACTTACATAATTCATAGATTGATTAACACATCTATCTTTATTAGCATACTCTCCAAACCCAATTAATTTAATTTCTGATGCTAGTTTCTTTTTTAATTTAAGAAAGTTAGATTCTCTTTCTTCTAAGGCCTCTGCAGATGAAACTTGATTATAGAAAACAAAAAATCTATTTTTAAATTTTTTTTCAATATACTCTTTTAATGGACGCATAACAAGATCATACATGTCTTTTCTTTCAGGTATACTATCTATAAATGTTTTATCCACGCAAAGTTCATTTAATATAAAAAAATTATTTCCTTTATCTCTTTCCTTAATTGTTTTTCTATAAACTGCAAGTGAAACAGATATTTGCTTTTTAAATAAATCAACATCTTTCTTTAGTAATGATTTATCAAAAACTAATCTATTGTCCTTAATAGTTGTTTTTCTAAGAATATAATTAAACTCGTGTGTGAAAAAAACATCGTACAATGGATGAACCAGCATCACAATTTCATTATATTTTTGTTCAACCATGTTTTCTACCTATATATTTCTTTGCAAATGGTTTCTTGATATCCAAGAAAGGCTTTATTCATCGTCACTAGATATCTTTTCTTCTGAATAATCATCTTGTATTTTTTCCCCTCTAGCTTCTGCTTCATCATCCATTTTTAGTTTTTCAAGAACCATTCTATCCAGGTTTTTCTGTAAAAGTTTACCATCTGCATTAGTTGTATGAACTAAAGCCTTAACAACTTCTGGAGCATACTTAGCAAATACTTTTCTTTTTTCCTTTTTTTCTGCTTCTCTTTTCAATTGAATAATATAAATTCCAAGCCTTCTTGCAACATCTTGAAGAGCAAGCTTAATTTCAGAAACAATCTCTTCTTCATCTGCTATTGCTGATTTTCCTGCAGAAGTGTATGGGATATGAACTGAAATTACGTTTACAAATATAGTTGCTGGACTGGTTTCAAAATTACTTATACCATATCTTTTCCAATCAATTGAATCAACAGTCTTTGTTATTGCACATCCACCAGTATCAAATAATAAAGGAGCTTTATTTGCATACCTTATAACTTCAGAAGATCTTACTTCTTTTTGAGTTTCTTGTTCTTCTGCAATAACAATTACTTTTCCATTCTTATCTTTCTTCTTTTTAGCTGGTGTTGCAGGAATTTCAACAGAGATTAATCTTCCTGCATTTCCTCCATAAGCAAGTCCTACCTCTATCTGAAAAGCATAACCTCCCTTATAAACTGAAGGCTTTCTTGTGTAAACAAAGCAAAATTCAGGACTAACAATAGATTTAAGAGACTTTTCAATAAACTCTTCTCCAATTGGAACTAAGTTATCTGTGTTTGGTGCAATAAACTTTGTTTCTTTAATTGCATGAACAATTTCTTCTGCTTCTTCCCAAGTTAATTTCTTTGGGTCTTTATTTATATCAAAATGAATTAATTTTTCAATATTATCAACTGCAGTTTGTCCAAACCTATCAAATGTAATTGTTAAATATGAAGATACTTTTCTAGCAGGAGTATATCTTGCAAGAGATAGCATTTCATCAACTGTAACTCCTCTTGGATGTGGTTTTACTGCGCTTGGTATTTTTGGCATAACCTTTACTGTTCTTTTGTATTCAGTTACCTCTCCAAATGGATCTTCAAACTTAATTGTTGCATGAGGATTTGCAATTGCTGTTCTCCTTAAATATTCATCAACTGAAGCTTGCCCTTTTCTATATTGTATTTCTTTAAATTTAGCTTTAATTGCAAGCCCTCTAAACTTTTTATCAAGATAATGTTTATCTGTTATTTTTGGAGAGTTTGTTTTTGAATCAATTGAAATTTCTAAAGATACTGTTTTTCCATTATTTGTTCCAGAAATTACTTTTGTTGGCTTACCAGTAGTAATTTGAGAAAATAAAATAATACCAGATACCCCAATACCTTGTTGTCCTCTGGTTTGAACTAACCTATGAAACTTTGTTCCTGCTAATAATTTACCAAGAGCAGATCCTATTTTATCTTCAGGTATACCTGGCCCATTATCAATTACTTCTATTTCAAAGAATTCATCTCCAATTTCTGAAATCTTAACTTCAATTTCAGGTAAAATACCTGCTTCTTCACAAGCATCAAGTGAGTTTGTAACAATCTCGTGAATTATGGTTGTTAATGTTCTTTGCTTACCATACAATCCAAGCATTTGTCTGTTCTTTTTAAAGAAATCAGCTACAGAATTTTCTTTAAACTCAGTAAAAAGAACATCTGCATCTATTCCTTCTTTATTATCTTTTTGTTTAATATCTTCTTTTTTATCTAACTCTGCCATTTTTAATCACATTTATAAAAAGTAATACATAACTTATTTTATTGGTATAAATATATATACTTAAATATATTTATAAATATATATTAGTCCCTCAAATAAGGTATATTAATTATTATCTGATTATAAATCACAGTTAATTTATTTAAATTCTCAAATGTTTTAATTCAAACAATTACTATTAACCCATATTTTATATATAATAAAATAAAAACAACAATAATTTAGAAATCAAAAAACATTTAAAATTATTAAATATATATTTTTAATATACCTTACTTGATTGTAAGATATATTCTATTAGTAATTGAACACATCATTTATAGATTACAATCATAATAGGATGTGTCTAGAATAAATTTCTTTTAAATACTAAAATATAAAATATAATAAAAAAAGAGATTAGCAATCATTTCAATTAAGAAACAATAACACAGCGAAGCCCAATTGAATTTGCAGCATCTCCTGCATTTAAGTTCATTGCTAAATTTAATATGCCTGCATTAAAAATATTTGACCAAGAACCACCTCTATAAAAAGCATATGAACTGGTACTTATTCCTCCACTATATGTAAATATTCTACCAACCCCATTATTTGCATTATATTCCCCTGAACTTAGTAATTTTAATTGATTATATCCTAAAACACTTACATTACCATCATTAATTATGTGTGCTTCAACTCCTCCACCAATAGAATAATCAAACCAACCAAAACCAACACATGCAACTCCGTTTACATCATATATTCCATCAGGTTGATCTTTTATCTGGATTATATTATTTGTCCATTCCCAAACATTACCTGATAAATCCCAAATAATTTCTCCATTTGTTAATGTTAAGCTTGATAGTGAATTTCTATTAGTTCCATAGTCAGGATCAGATCCATTATAAGAATTATTTATATCAACCATTCCTGTATTTCCACCTTTTATTTTTCCAACACCAACTATTCCCCCTGACCAGTTGCTTGGCACCATTTCTATATTTCTTGCTAAAGTCACCCATTCGTTGTTTGTTATTAAATGGCCGCCAATACTTTCACAAGCTGCAATTGCAGTTGTAAAAGATATATTAGTTAATGGATAACCTTCTGGGCTTGAAACTAACACTCTATTTCCAAGATTATACCCACAACTTTCAGTTGAGTTTTTCCAAACATTATTTCCTGGGTTTTTACAATCAAGATTTGTATCCCCTGCTCCATCATTGTTTTCATCAACTTTCATTTCATACTTTGCTACACAAAAACCACCCTTACCTTGGACAGTATTATATAGATGGTTTCCTGGAACAGGTATAAACCCTGTTGGGCAATCAATTGATGATGGGCAAAGATTTATTGTTTTAATATCTCTTTTTGTAATTGTGGTATTATTATCAAGATAAAGAACTAAATCAAAAGGAGAATTAACTATTCCCAGATCAAGAGCTTTAGTGTCTCCTGCATTAATATCTACAGGTGTTTTTAAAGGAACAATGTTATTGTAATCAAATAATCTAAAACTTGTTATTCTTATACTTCTTTGGTTATATGAAAGTGGGGGGTTATATTTAGCTAGAAACCTACCATTAACCCCATTTTCTATAGTTAAATAAAACTGTGCATCACTTGCAGGTGCATCTAATAAACTGTTTGCAGAAGAAAGATTGCTGTTTGTAAAGCCCTTACCCCAAGTTAAGATAATAACAGTTAAAGCAACTGAGACAACAACCAAAAGAATGGTTGCAATTAATGCTGAAACAGCTTTTGGTCTATAATTAAATATCATGTATAATCAATAAAATATAATATAGAATTAAATAAAAACCTTCTCCTTCATTATTTCTAATAGATATTAAAACTTAATTTAAATTTGATTTTATTATGTGTGGGATAACTGGTTTTTTTAATATTAATAATGCAAGTGAACTTACAAAAAGATCACTTGTAATTATGAAAAATAGAGGACTTGATGGGTGCGGGATAACAGATCTTAGAAAAGCACCATTATACTTTAAAAAACCAGAAGCAATAGACACATCAACAATTTCTGATAGCAAAAACGCTATAGGGCATGTTCTTCATTCTATTGTCTCTCACACATACCAACCAATAACAAACAATAAATCATATCTAGTAGCTAATTGTGAAATATATAATTGGAAAGAAATAAATAAAAAAAATGGATATTTAACAGAAAACGATGCACAAACACTTTTTGTTCTTCTTGAGAATAAAAAAATAGCAAGTGATATAAATATTCTTGACCAGCTTAATGGTGTTTGGGGTTTTTGTTATGTTTCAGGTAATGATGTAATTATTTCAAGGGATATTATTGGTGAAAAACCAATTTGGTTTTTCTATGATGATAAAACAGGTTCATTTGGATTTTCTTCAGAAAAAAAATCTCTTAAAGAGCTTGGATTTTCTAATATTGAACTATTAAGCCCAAGAAAAGTAATTAAATATAATCTTAAAACTAAAAAACTAATTTTTATTGAAAGAGAATTTATTAGATCCACAAAAACAAAACTAAATTTAGAAAAAGCAACAGAAAAATTAAAAGAACTAATAATTGATTCTGTTAAAAAAAGAATACCTGAAAAAAAAATTGGGTTATTATTCAGTGGAGGACTTGATTCTGTTATTTTAGCAAAAATATTAAAAGAGCTAAACATAGATTTTAATTGTTATTTTGCATATTGCTCAAGCTTTGGAGAACCATCAGACCTGTTCTTTGCTAAAAAAATAGCAAAGGAAATGAATCTAAATTTAATTACAACTTCTGTGGAATACAAAGAAATTCCAAAAATAATTGAAAAAATAGTTCCTTTAATAGAATCAAGTAACCCAATTAAAGTTGGAGTTTCACTTCCAATATACCTTGCAAGTAAACGTGCAAAAGAAGACGGTATTAAAGTTCTATTTTCAGGTCTTGGTGCAGATGAACTTTTTGCAGGGTATTCTAGATTTCAAGAATCAGATAAAATCTTACTTGATAGTAAGAACTTATTATTACAAATACACGAAAATGACATTTACAGAGACGATGTATTAACTATGGATAACAACATAGAACTAAGATTACCATATCTTGATCTAGATATAATTAAGTTTACTTTTGGATTACCAGACACATATAAAATAAACAAAGAAGAAAATAAAGTAATATTAAGAAGAGTTGCAATAAATCTTGGACAATCAAAAGAGATTTCTGAAAGAAAAAAAACAGCTGCTCAATATGGAAGCAATTTTGATAAAGCTATTGAAAGACTAGCAAAAGAAAGCAATCAAAAAGGAAAAGCAGATTACTTAGCAACTTTTGCTAAAGAAAAAAATCTAAAGCTTGCTTGCCTTTATTCAGGAGGAAAGGACTCAAACCTCTCTCTATATATTATGCAAAGACAAAATTATGAGATTTCTTGCCTTGTTTCAATAATACCAGAAAACCCAGATTCATATATGTTCCAACAACCAAATATTAATTTTTTAAAACTACAATCTCAGGCTCTAGAAATTCCTTTACTTATTAAAAAAACAAAAGGAGAAAAAGAGCTTGAATTAAATGAACTTAAATCTGCATTAATTGAAGCAAAAAAAATATATGGAGTTCAAGGAGTTATTTCTGGTGCATTATATAGTAATTATCAAAGAGAAAGAATACAAAAAATTTGTAATGAATTAAATCTAAGATTATTCTCTCCATTGTGGCATAAAAAGCAAGATAAAGAATTATTTGAGCTAGTTGATTCTGGTTTTGATTTTATTATGTGCAAGATTGCAGGATATGGATTAAGTGAGAAATGGCTAAACAAGAGAATACAAGAAAGAGATGTTAAAGAACTAATCAAGCTAAACAACAAGCTTAGAAATTCACTTGGAAGAAGTTACATTAATTCCAAAAAATATGGATTTAATATTGCTGGAGAAGGAGGAGAATATGAAACACTAGTTCTTGGTGGTCCTCCATTTAAAAAAAGAATAATTATTAAAGAGTTTAGTAAAACTCTTAAAAATGAATTTACTGGTTATTTGGTGATTAAAAAATCAGAGCTTGTTGAAAAAGAAAATAAAAAGAAATAAACAAACATTATATTTTCTTCGTGTTATATGCCCTCTTTCAATTATTTGAGATATTCTTTACTATTTCTTTTGGTTTTTCTTTTAAGTCTGAATCTCTTTGTTTAATAATCTTAATAACCATAAGGAATATAAATAAAAGAACAACAAAGATTAATGCTAGTAAAACAAACCCAATTACTTTCTTTGTG
>Ga0172371_10001968_pt1 | contig 32707 bp, 29 predicted proteins | sample Lak12m_FD_114543 | JGI IMG/M metagenome (GOLD analysis project Ga0172371, IMG submission 114543) | Freshwater microbial communities from Kabuno Bay, South-Kivu, Congo - kab_022012_12m | ecosystem: Environmental > Aquatic > Freshwater > Lake | place: Democratic Republic of the Congo: South-Kivu...
AAGGATATTATCGTCATAAAACCAAGTAACAGCTGCTTTGCCGGAATCGATTTGAGGATCAATGGTCAATTTGATAATTATCCCTTTATTTGGATATGTCTGATCAATTATTTCCAGTTTCAGCTTTAATGCTTCATCAATTGCTATTTGATTGGGATCATCGTTGAATCCTGCTACCAAGGTATTGAGGGAGAATACTGGCATTAATGCCATTAGCATTAAAGTTAGGAATTTTCTCTTCATAACAAGAAGTAATATGAATATAAACTTGGCATAACAAGCTCTTATTATAATGATAACTAGTCTGGAGTAAGAATTCAATCAGCTAAGCAGCTGCTTTTTCAATAATTCCTCAGATAATTTGGGATCAGCTTTCCCTTTGGTAATTCGCATAACTTGACCGATCAGGAATTTAATAACATTAGGATTCTTATCTAGGGTGGCAATTACTTTAGGATTTTGTTTTATTACATCTTTTACGATCTCCTCCAAGGCCTGCTCATCTTGTACTATCAAGAGATCATTATCAGCTGCATACTTCTCAGCAGAGAGTTTGCCATCTAGTATCTTTGGTAAAATTTGCTTTGCAATTGATCCTGATATCTTTTTAGCGTAAAGCATCTTAACCAATTCCACAAAGTTTAGGGGTGTTAAATTCAATTCGTTAAGTTTAATCTTATGGGCCTTCATCAGAGCGAAAAGATCCCCTATATACCATTTGGCGATCTCCTTGATTAGGACTTTATCCTCAATTCCTTTGATTGCCTGTTCAAACCAATCAGATCTTGATTTGGAAGAAATGATCGTTTCAGCTGTTGAAGGCTCCAATTTGTATTCATGCATATAGCGGTCTTTCCTTTGCTGTGGCAATTCCACCACTTCCTGCTTTAAGTTCATAATCATTTGATCTGAAATGAGTATTGGAGGTATATCTGGCTCTGGGAAATATCTATAATCATCTGAATTCTCCTTTACTCTTTGAGAATAAGTTTTGCCACTCATATCCTTGATCCCTCTGGTTTCCTGAATAGGGATCTCGTTATTATCTAATAGCTCTGACTGTCTTTCGAATTCATAATTTATGACTTTCTCTAAGACAGATATTGATCCAATATTTTTTACTTCTACTTTATACGGTGGCAAAGTTTTGGTTCCTGATTTTCTCAAAGAGATATTCAATTCAAAACGCATCTGACCTTTTTCCATATCAGCATTAGAAATATCAAGATAACGCACAATCTGTTTTAGTCTTTTTGCAAAAGCATCAATCTCTTTCACATCAGTAAAATCTGGTTCAGTCACAATTTCGGCCAAGGGTACTCCGGATTTATTGTAATCTAATAATGTTTCCGCTCCTTCATGGATGGATTTACCTGTATCTTCTTCCTGATGTACTCTTTTGATACGAATTCTAATGGAGTCACCATTTAGATCATATTCAAGGTAGCCATTTTCACCGAAGGGAAGATCATACTGTGAGATCTGATATCCTTTTGGTAAATCAGGGTAGAAATAGTTTTTTCTATCAAATTTTGACTCTTGATTGATTTTACAATTCAAAGCCAGCGCCAGTTTTACACACTTTTCAATAGCAATCCCATTGGGGACAGGCAAGGCTCCAGGTAAACCTAAGCATACAGGGCAAACATGTGAATTAGGATCGGCCTGAAAATATAAAGCATCACAACTGCAAAACATTTTGGATCTGGTTTTTGTCTGGACATGGATCTCTAATCCAATCACCATTTCATATTTGCTCATGCTCCGATTCTTTTTTCAAAAGTAAAAGCAGTATTTAAAACTAATTGCTCTTTAAATTGGGGACCAAAAAACTGCATACCAATTGGTAAGCCTTCGCTATTATTACCTATGGGGATACTGATACAAGGCAACCCGGAAAGGGCGCTAGGTTCTGTTAAAAGATCAGCCATTTCACCAAATAGAGGATTATTCTTGGTAACTCCAATTTTAGGTGCTGGACCGGGCATAGTGGGCCCTGCAATAATATCAACATCCTTAAAAGCTCTTTTAAAATCTGCAATAATAAGGGTTCTAACCTTTTGAGCTTTTTTGTAGTAAGCATCATAGTATCCGGCTGAAAGAGCATAGGCTCCAGTCATACTTCGCTGTTTGGCTTCATTTCCAAATCCTTCACCTCTATTAAATCTGATTTGATCTAAAATCGTTTCAGCTTGCTTCGAGGAAATATGACCATACCTAATTCCATCAATGCGAGCAAGATTGGATGAGACCTCAGATCTACAGATCAAAGTATATACTGCCATTGAGTATTTGGGATCAAGTAAATCAATTTCAATCAATTCTGCTCCTAATTTCTCATATTCCTTCAGTTTTTTAGCAACCAATTCCCTGGAAAAAGAGTCTATTCTGTCATCTAAGAATTGTCTTGGGATCCCGATCCTGAGACCTTTAACATCATCTTTAAGCGAATTATAATATTGCTGTTTACCTTCAGGTATACTTGTAGCATCTTTTGGATCAACCCCTGAAAGCACATCGCTTACCAAGGCAATATCTTCCATACTATTTGCTAAGATACCAGGCCTGTCAAGCGATGATCCCATTGCAACTACACCATAGCGGGAGAAACGACCGTAAGTTGGTGCAAAGCCGTAAAGGCCACACCAGGCAGCCGGGCCTCTTACCGATCCCGCAGTTTCACTTCCTATAGCGTAAGGGACCATGTTTGCAGCTACTGCTGCTGCACTTCCACCAGAAGATCCTCCGGGAATCCTATCAATATCATAAGGATTCTTAGTCACACCATAATCAGATGTTTCTGTGGATGAACCATGGGCAAAAGCATCCATATTAGCCTTGCCTACTACAACTGCACCTGCATCCAGCAACCTTTGAGTAACTGTTGCATTATATGGAGACACATAATTATCAAGGATCTTACTGCTGGCAGTAGTTTTGGTACCAATCAAATTGAAATTGTCTTTTAAAGCAAGGGGAATTCCTGCTATTGGATTAATCTGCTCACCCTTGGCGATCTTATTATCAATTTCCTTAGCTGATTCAAGTGCAATTCCCTTGGTTAAATTAACAAAAGCATTAATTTGCTTTTCCTTACTTTCAATTACAGACATATAGGCGGAAAGAAGTTCCGAAGCAGAGTATTCTTTATTGACTAATGCCTTATTTAATTCTTTAATAGTCCTTTTATTGGTATTGATTTTACTCATGATATAACCCTTTTAACAACGAAATAACCATTCTTTAAATTGCTTTTATTGGGATACTTTGCAATATCTAATCCTTTTGCAGGTTCATCTTTTCTTAGAATATTCTTGAGGCCATGGGTCTGGGAAGTTTCCGCAACTTTCGAAGTGTCCAATTCCTTTAAAACATCAACCGATTCCAAAACAGTATTAAGCTGATCCTGATTGTGTGCTAATTCATCATCGCTAAGATGCAGTTTTATTAGATCTGCAATTTTTAAAACTTGTTCTTTAGTTAATTTGGCCATGAGGAAATATAATTGCTAAATTGTAATTTTAAACCATAGCAAGTTAAAGTGCAAACCCAGGTTGTAATGATCACATAGGGTAGGGTAATATTAGTGCATATTAATAAACAATATGCAAAGAATAATCTCATGGAATGTTAATGGTTTACGAGCTGTTTACAAGAAAGGCTTTCTGGAGCTACTTAAAAAACTAGCCCCTCATATTATTAATCTTCAGGAAATCAAAGCTCAGGAAGATCAGCTTCCTTTTGATCTGAAAATTGTTGATGATTATGTAGCATATTTTAATTCAGCTGAAAAAAAAGGCTACAGCGGTGTGGCCACATATACAAAAGAAACGGCATTGAACGTTTCTAACAATATTGGCGAAGATCGCTTTGACAGCGAGGGAAGAAGTTTGATCCTGGAATTCGATAAATTTTTCTTACTGAATGTATATTTCCCAAATGGCCAGAGATCTCATGACAGAGTGCAATTTAAACTAGATTACTATGATAAGTTCCTGAATTTACTTAAGCAATTAGAAGAAAGCGGGAAAATGATCCTGTTTTGTGGCGATGTTAATACTGCTCATCAGGAGATAGATCTAGCAAGACCGAAGGAAAATTCAAAGACATCAGGGTTTTTACCTGAGGAAAGAGCATACTTAGATAAATTTATTGCAAATGGATATGTGGATACTTTCAGAATATTTAATAATGATCCCCACAACTATACTTGGTGGGATGTCAAATCTAGAGCAAGAGAAAGAAACATAGGCTGGCGTATCGACTATTTCTTTGTAGATGAAAAACATAAAAAGAACATTGTAAATGCTGGTATTCTAAAAGATGTTATAGGGTCTGACCATGCCCCAGTTTTCGTTGATATTGAGATATAATAGATTTAATTATTAATTTAAAAGTAATGAGTAAAATAAAAGTTAGAATTAATAAAGATAAATGCATCGGATGTGGCACATGTTATGCAACAGCACCAGAAATTTTTGAGATGGATGCTGATGGCAAGGCTAAAATTACTGCAACATTTAATGAGGTGGAAATCACAGATCCGGCCATGATCGAAAAGGCTAAAACAGCAGCTTCAATGTGTCCTGATCATGCCATTGAAGTAGAGGAACTGGAATAAACATCTCTATTTTCCCAGATCACTTTCTTTTTAATATTCCTATAGATTGAAATCCAGGATATTACTATTAATAGTGATAATTCTACAGGGAATAATAATAATTCCAGAACTACTGTCTTATCTCTTTTAGAAAGCATTAATAGCCTGCTTAGTAAAATTATCAGGACCAATGGCAGTGCATCTTTGAAAAAGGGCAGTAGAAAAAATGGTATTAAGTTACTAAATAGTAAGATCTGCCAAATTAAAAAGAGTAATAAATTACCTCCAAAAACATAATAAATATTCTTTGAGAAACCATCGATTACAGAACGTAGATCTTCATACATATATGAGTGCAGTTCATTAAAAGCAAACATTGTCCTTACCCTGTAGCCTTGAGAATTTAATTCTTTAAATAAAGCGATATCTTCAATTAATGAGGACTTAACGCTCTTATGCCCAGCTATAGATGCATACGACTTCTTGCTTATAAGTAAGAATTGGCCATTTGCAAATAAAGAAATGTTAATCATCTCAACCAGCTTCATAGGCATAAAATTACGAATTGGCCATTGCATTATGAAAGGAATTAAATATTTACTGAGAGATCCTCTACTTCTTTGCTCGGGCATCAAGGATAATCCCTCCAGTTTATACTCCTTCATATAGCTAATTGCTTGTAGTAAAAGGTCAGAATTCGAGATGACTACATCTGCGTCAATGAATAAAAGATATTCACCCTTTGCCTCAGAAGCTGCGCTATAGCAGGCATAATTTTTTCCTAACCATCCTTTTTCAGGCTCATTCCCTTTAATTAATCTAATTTTTTCTTTTTGCTGATCTTGAATATCCCTTAAGAGTTCATCTGAACCATCTAAAGAGCCATCATCATAATAAAGTATTTCCAGGTCGGGATAATTCAAAGACAATAGAGATTCGGAAGACTTCTTTAATATCCTGACCTCATCTCTGACAGGAATGATTATGGTTAGTGATGGTAATTGCTGAGCAATCTTCTTGTATTTGAATACTTGGGGATAGATTAGATTGATTATTCCCACTAAAAACGAGTAGGTTATTACAAGGAGTATTATTTCCACGATCAGGGCTGCCTTCCTAAACTTATTCTCATTTGAGCAAAGTAAGCATTAAGTCTGGTCAGGAAATGAGAAACGGCAACAGTTCCCATAATTATTGATCCTTCTACATGCCAAAACAGGAAATCAAATTGCACACTATACAAAGATGGTATTGAATAGCGTAGGACCATAAAGAACCCAAACCCAACTGCGGGTATTAAAGTAATTAACAGAACACTATTCCAAAAGAAATTAAACACACTTACTTTAAACAAGCTGCATTGAAAATTCCTTTTACAGAGAAAATACCAACCCCAATAGATTAATAAAGTAGGAATTACAAGAAGGCCTAAATTATATGGATTAGAATGGTCACTATCACTGACCACCATATCAGTTGGCTCAACTGTTACGCTTACTATTACACCCTCTGTTGTTGGAGTAGGGGAAGGTGTCATCGTATCTTCCTCAAGATCACCTATTTTGTACTGCTCTAATAGTGCATAAGTACTGGTTTTATGATCTCTACCAGTTCCAGCCTTAGTCATAAAATCTTCTGTCATATCTAAACCACACCAACTATCGATCTCTAAGTAGCGATCATGACTTCTTAAATACGAGGTAATATCGTAAATACTTTGTTCGAAAATCATCCAACAATCATTGGGACTATCATGCTCAGCAACCTCATCTAGAGTGTAAGATGCAGCAAATATATTGATGGGGAAAATAAAAGCAAAGGCTAGAAGGAGAGAAACAGTAATCTTGTTAAAGTGCATTATATTTTATATTAACTTCTTCCCATTATACCCATAGGGAATATTACGGGCAATGTTTTGGACAATATTGCCTTTAAATCCGCTTTTCTTAACGAAATCAACAACAGTGGCTGGTTTAACAGAATGTAATGGTACCAGCTGTCTGACCAATAATTGACTTAACATATCCATTAATATGTCTGAAGGCAAATGACCTGAAGTTTCTAGATTTTTAAAATCTGTATCAGCATACTTCATCAATCTTTCCAATTTTTGCAGTTCTGCTCTGGGTAATTGATATCCCGCATAGATCAACCCTTGATTTTTAGTTCGATCCCTAGGTAAGAATTGTCTGGGATTAATATGCTTAAATTGCACATCATCCTCAACTACAGTTAGGATATCTTCTTTTCTACTCAGATCAGTTAATTCTCTAGGTTTGTAGAGATGGAATCTGGGATCATATATCCTAGCTCGACTGACTGCAGGGTAATCCTTGGGAATATATGTGGCACTACTTCTGGGAGTTAGATAAATATCGTTGAATTCAAATTCAACTTCAGGGGCCTCTTCAGCAACTATTTGCTGATATGCAGCTAACTGCCAAGGTAATACAATCCTTCTTCCTGCCGGTTGAGCTACTTCAGCAATACGCTTTAATCTGCCTAAATCCCTCCTTGGAACCTGTACAAATAGATTCATACCCTTACTTTCTCCAAGTAAAGCCCTTAATTCATCCTGGAATCCTTCCTCTGTTCGTTGTTCCCCCGAATTACCTAAATTATTTGTATCTAAAAACAAAATATCTGTTTCAGGACCCCTGGCAACTATGGCTTCCAATGCTTGATTGGTTCTTGGACCTGCCCCTAGATCACCTGTGAAGGTAATCCTGGCTCCTTTTTGTGTTTCAATATCAAGTGAACTTGATCCCAGATAATGATCGGTCTCACTTATAACCAGCTCCCCAAACCCTTCGACTTCATGTGGGACACCTGGTTCTAAAATTTGAACAGGTCTTTGTGCATATTCAAGTTTTCCTTCCTCATCGTATCTTCTTACTCTTGTAAATTGCCTGTCTACCATAGGCATTATTGCACCAATTGCTTTTAACATGGCTATTGTGCCTCGGCTTCCTAATAAAGGGATTTCTGGTCTAATTATAGGTAAAGCTAGATTCGAATCAAAATGAGGATGAGATGAATATGCAGCTTTTACCTCAACACCCTGATCGACCTGCCATCTTATACCTCTTTCAATAATGTCTCTTTCCTCTTGAGAGGGGACTGTAGTCTGCAACAATGTCATCAATTCTCTTAAAGTGTTGGGATGTTCAGGCTGATCAGGAGAATACAGTCCGGGAATCAAGGGGGTTGCATTCCTTCTTAATAGTTCCGGTTGCATTCTAGCTAAAGCTAAGTGACCATAACTATTTGAATGCTGAGCCTGCAATCTAGGATCCCCTCCAGGATCCAATAGTATTGAGGGTGCTGGTTTATCTCCAGATATTATTTGAACTGGGTCAGATGGTCCATTGGAATGTAGGATAAATGCTTCTGTAACCATGATGATATGGGAAGATAATAACACCAAATTTAATTTAACAGCAAGTGTTAAATTTACATTCACTTGCCTTATGCTTTATTATCTTACTATCTATCAAATATTTTCATATGAATGATTTTACATTTCAAAATCCTACCAAAATCATTTTTGGTAAGAATTCACATCTTAATCTGGCCGAGGAATTAAGCTCTTATGGCAAAAAGGTCATGCTCATATTGGGCCAAAACAGTGCCAGAAAAAATGGAGTATATGACAAGATCGTTGCCCAATTAAAAGATTTTCTATTGCAGGAATTTTGGGGAATAGAACCTAATCCCAGAGTTGAAACTATTCGAAAGGCTTTAATACAAGCAAAAAAGTTCAGTCCCGATATCTTTCTGGCTGTAGGTGGAGGCAGTGTCATTGATGCTACTAAATTACTTTCTGCTTCATACTATACAAAATCAGATCCCTGGGAAGTAGTTCTAGATGCTAGTAAAATTTCAAAAGCACTCCCCATGGCTACAGTTCTGACCGTTGCTGCAACAGGTAGTGAAATGGATTGCTTCTCAGTAATAACAAATTGGGAGGAGCATAAAAAGAATTCTTGGGAATCAACCTTGGTCTATCCCAAATTCAGCATACTAAATCCTGAATTTACCTACTCTCTTTCCTCCCTCCAGACTGCTTATGGCATAGTAGATATTTATTCACATGTTCTAGAACAGTATATGAACACCACAAAGGATGCATTACTGCAGGATCGATGGGCTGAATCAATTATTAAAACATTAGTTGAAATTGGTCCTAAAGTGATTAAAGATCTAAATAATTACGAACTAAGAGCAAATTTAATGTATTGCTCTACAATGGCTTTGAATGGTTTCATCAGTATGGGGGTTTCGCAAGACTGGGCCACTCATAATATCGAACATGAATTGAGTGCTTTTTATGATATCCCTCATGGAGCAGGGTTAGCAGTTCTAACGCCACATTGGATGAATGAGGTAAAACAACAGAAACATAATAAAATGGCACAATACGCTAGAAGGGTCTGGGATCTAAAAGGAAATGACAATGAAGTTATTATCGAAGCTATCGCTAAAACCTATGAGTTTTTTGCGGATCTGGGTATTGCCATGAATCTGAAAGATTATGGTATAACCAATGAACATTTTCAGGAAATGACAGAAAGACTAACCCCAAATAAAATTGGGGAGATCAAACTTAATGATGAACAAATTTTAAATATTTTAAATTCTAGCCTGTGAAAAAGAAATTAATATCAATAGTCACTCCTGTTTTTAACGAAGAAGGTAATCTGGATAAGTTCTATGAACGAGTTATAGCAGTCCTGAAACCATTAAAGTATGATCATGAGATCATCTTTGTAAATGATGGTTCTAAGGATTCTTCCTTATTAGTATTATTAAGACTAGCCGAAACAGACAAACAGATCCGGATAATCGATTTCTCCAGGAATTTTGGTCATCAGATGGCAATTACTGCCGGAATGGAGCATACATCTGGTGATTGCGTAATAATATTGGATTCAGATCTGCAAGATCCTCCAGAGGTTATTATAGATCTGATTAAAAAATGGGAAGAGGGTTTTGAAGTAGTTAATGCTAGAAGGAAATCCAGAAAGGATGGATTTTTTAAAGATATGAGCGCTCTGCTTTTCTATAAATTCCTCAATGCCATATTAACAAATAAAATTCCTGAAAATGTAGGTGATTTCAGACTCTTAGATAGAAAATGTATCAATGTTCTTAAGAAAATTAAAGAGAAAGATAGATACTTAAGAGGCTTAACAACCTGGATCGGGTATAAGCAGAGCATAGTGGAGTATGATCGGGCTAAAAGAGAATGGGGTAAAACGGGTTATCCTATCAGTAAGATGGTGGGACTGGCTTTTAATGCCATATTCTCTTTTTCCAGACTTCCTATGAAATTAGCTACCATCTTAAGTGTCTTGTTCTTCTCAATTACTTTCCTTGTCATTATTTACGCCCTACTTTCACAAGTATTTGGTCAAACTGTACCGGGCTGGTCTTCACAAATCATCATTTATTCAATCTATTTAGCCCTGCAGATGATGATCTTGGCCATAATCTCTGAATATGTAGGAAGAATATATACACAGGTCCAGGACAGGCCTTCATATATTGTTGCTAACTATATCAATTTCAATAAAAAACCCCGTGACTAGCACGGGGTTTTAAATTCTTTTCTAAGAATTCTTACTTCTTTTTAGCATCCAATGCTCTCTTCTTGGAGAAGTAATAGACCAATGCTCCAAGACCACCCAATAATACAATGATTATGATCCAAGTGGTTTTGTCTGGTAATTCTGTTTCAGTTCTCTTTAATACATCAATTAACATCCAAACCCATAATCCCAATGATAAAGCTCCAATCAAGCACATACAGCAGTAAACTAATAGCATTACACCGCCGACACCTGCTCCTAATGCGTCTCCTGCTCCACTATCGTAATAATAATCGTACCCATAGTCGTATGCAGCAGCCATAACTGTACTTGCTAAGGCTCCTAAGGAAACTGCAGCGGAAGTAATCCTGCTTGCAATCATGGAAAACTTATTCATAAATGTAAAATAATAAATATTGATTTGATTTTATGATAATAACAATGACAAGTAAAGCTTAGAGGTATTTTTTGTTAATATAGCTCTGCCACTTCTTAGCACTGAACTCTTCCTTGCAAACCCTCAAACTTGATTCCTCCAAAGAATACATCCCTGCATATTGATGGATATTATCTCTAAACCATCCATTTATCCTTGCTATTTCTTTCTCATCAAGCTGATCATAATCTATGTTGAGGTCTTTTCTTAATTTATCATCCCACATAGCTGCGAGTGTTGATCCAAGAGAGTAGGTCGGGAAATATCCGATGCTACCAAATGACCAGTGAATATCTTGTAAAATACCCTCGGCATAATTAGCAGGAGTTATACCTAAATACTTTTCGTAGGCTTTATTCCAATAATTAGGGGCTTCCTTTGTGTCTATTTCACTATCTAATAGAGCACGCTCAATTTCATAACGGATTAATATATGATAATGATATGTTATTTCATCAGCTTCCACCCTTATTAAACTAGGCTTAACATGATTTAGAAAATCATAAAAATCTTCAACATCCAAGTCTTTAAATTTGGGATTTAACGAACGCAGATCTTTAATAAAATACTTAATAAAGCCTCTACTGCGACCTAATATATTCTCCCAAAATCTGGATTGAGATTCATGCAATGCATAACTGGTATCAGGCCACAATGGTGTAGCTTCCAATTCCTCATCAACATTACTGGCAAATAGAGCATGCCCAAATTCATGAACGGTGGGCATTAAAGAAGTATTAAATCCTGATTTTGGATATCTTGTAGTAATTCTAAGATCATGGGGGCTTAGAAACAAGGAAAAAGGATGGGCAGATACATCTAATCTGAACCTTAAAGGATCATGCCCAAGGAAATCAAGAACTTTGTTATTTAATTCCTGCATCTTTTTTAAGGAATAGGGTTCTTTTTCCAGATCTATATAATTCTTGTTAGCCAGTTTCTTAATTGGGACTTTATTTAAGTAGCTTTTAAGCTGTGAGAAATATTTATCTAATTCTTCTGAATCCATACCATCTTCATAAGTATCAAAGATAACATCATAGACATTAGCAGAAGGATTTAAATATTCCGCTTTTTTCCTAGTCATTTGGAAGATCTTAGCAAGGTAAGGTTCGAATAAATCATAATCATTCTTTTTCCTTGCCTCTGCCCATACAACAGAAGTAACACCAATCAATTCTGACCATTCCGAGATAAATTGAGCTGGCAGCTTTAAATATTGATCTATGCTCTTATTTAAATAATACAAGGACTTTTGTTCATAAATATTCAAATCACTGATCTCATTTGCTTGCTTTAGAATGCTCAAGAATTCTTTGTCCAGTAATTGTCTTTGGATTGCTAAATTTAGATCAGCAAGGACTTTACTCCTGGAATTTACACCCTTAGAGGGCATATATGTCTCAGTATCCCAATTGATCAAGTGATTAGCATACATTAATGACCAAACAGGACGATAGTTATCAAGTAAGAGTTTTATTGTGGGATTGTCGAACTTCATGATATATTAATTTGCAATATCTTTTGATTATACCTAATCTCTTATCTCAAACAATATGAACAAGAGGAAAAAAATGGCCAATAAAAAACATCGTAAGGCCAAAGAAAAAACAGTTAATCTGCGTTATAGAGGTTAGTTAACAATTCATCCTCACCTCCTAAACGCCAGAATACAACGCCCCCAAGTTTGTACTTAATTGCTAGATCAACACGATCTAATACTCCTTGTGGATCGATATAAACTAAACTTCTATATATCCCGTCTTTCTTGTATTCAAAAACTTGCTCTCCCTCAAAATCATAAGCTCTACCTTCATTATCTTTTACAATATTTTTAACTTGGGAATATACATATGAGGAGGCATCTGATGAACCATTAGTATTTCCCATATAATTTGCTATGAATGATAATGGTTCATTAGCACCACCTTTCCATTCATAGGAATAGAGATGGATACCTAATATTAATTTACTGGGCTGAACTTCAGTAACAGCATATTTGAGAACTTCATCGATCCAATTTAGGGGGCCTATAGGACCGGGGAATTTAGATCTTGTAAAAGTGTAATCATAAGCCATAATTCTAATTTGATCTACATACAGTGAGATCTCACTCCAGTCCTGGACTTGTCTCGTTTCTTTCAATGAAGGGTATACTATATCTTCTCCCCATTTTGCAATAACTGTAACAATTAACTGTTTATTGCTTGCATGCAACTTATTACTTAATTTTTGTAACATTTCAAAGTACTTAGGTTTATCAGATAATTTAGTAGATTCATAATCCAGATCAATACCATCATATTGATTATCTAAAACCGTCTTAATTATTGCATCCACATGTCTATCAAGGCTTTCCTGTGATTGCAGCACTTTAGTAAAAAGTTCGTGATCGAACATGGCGATCGCAGGAATTAATCTAATTCCATTTTCTTTTGCTGTAGTAATAATCTCTTGTCTTTGAGCTGGATAACGAGTCTTTAAACTTCCATTCTCATTTAATTCATACCAAACAGGACTGATGATATTTAGAAAACTGCTATTTCTTTTAAGTGAATCCAATCCTGAACTACTTCCCCAGGAAGGGATCCAGCCTGAATATGTGAAGTTATAAAGAGAATATTCATTAATTTGTTCTTCAGAAAGAACAGAGGGCCTATCCCCGTTAGAGATTTGATTTGTATTAGTCTCTAAATCGACTAATTGATTTGATGCAGGCTTATCAAAAAACATTAATAGACCAAAAACTGTAAGAAAGATGGCAGGTAATAAAATAAAAAGCAGTAGGTTATTTCTCATCTACTTTAATAATAGTGAATTCTTGATCTTGATATTGAAATTTATCTCCATCTAGGAGTTGATTTAACTTTGAACCAAATGGAGAAGCTATTGAGAATCTCATTAAGGAGGGATCCCCATCTTTATCTACAATATAGAAGGTCGCCTCGGAATTATTATGAGCTTTGGCTATTATCCTCTTTGAATATTGCTCGAACTGTTCCAGACTATCTCTAAGATCCATGAGATTTAATTCTAAAACCTCTATCATATCGGATGTCTGAGTTGCTTCTTTGTATGAAGCAGCTGTATCACTTTGGAGAATCTTTCTTAATTCCAGTAATTTCTTTTCTTTGCTTTGAATCTCATCAAGTATTTGTTTCCGGAGCATTTTTAGTCTAGAATAGAATATATTGGAATAAACAATTATACATTATGGGCAGATTAATTAAACACTGTGCCAAAGGCCCTTTGGAGATCAAAGAAGATATGAAAGGGAAATGGCTCTGTAGATGTGGATTAAGCTCAGATCAGCCTTATTGCAATGGAAGTCATAAAAAGACTCTGAATGAAGAAGACCCAAAATTATATATCTATAAAAATGGGGAACAAAAAATTGTTGAAACCCCATTTAATTTAGACTGCTCAATTACTTAATCTGTTATATCCACAATAATGGATAACAAACTTAAAATTCTGGTAGCTGAAGATGAACAAGATGCCCGGATGATATATCTTGATATTCTAACTACTGCAGGATATGAAGTTGATGGAGCCGAGGATGGCAATGATGCTATAGCCAAACTTAGCAAGAAAAAGTATGACTTGGTGCTTCTTGATATCATAATGCCCAATTTGGATGGAATTGCTGTTTTGAAAGAATTAAAAGCTCATCCTGATAAATTTGGGAATATGCCAGTGTATATGCTCACCAATATTGGCAGTGAAGTAGCTATCGAAAACGCTATAAGTTTAGGAGCCAAAGGATATATTCTTAAATCCGATACAGATCCAACTGAGCTAGCTGAATTGATCAAAAAAGCTCAAGAATAATCTAATTTATTTTTCAATATTATTACCATGAAAATAACAGGCATTAAAGCCCGTCAAATACTTGATAGTCGAGGCAATCCTACAGTAGAAACCGATGTGATCATCGATAATACTTTCCTAGGCAGAACAGCTGTTCCCAGTGGAGCCTCCACAGGAAAGTATGAGGCCTTGGAAATAAGAGATGCCGATCCCAAGATTTATCATGGACAAGGTGTGTTAAAAGCAGTTAACAATGTTAATACCAATATTGCCCATGCTCTAATAGGAATGGAAAACCTTACTCAAGCTGATCTTGATAATAAGATGCTAATGCTTGATGGTACTGATAACAAATCCAATTTAGGTGCTAACGCCATATTATCAGTATCTCTAGCTTATGCCTGGGCAGTCTCTAAAGCCAGAAACATTCCATTATTCAAACTTATCGGAGAAATAACAGGAAACAGCAATTTCGTTATGCCTAGACCTATGATGAACATCATGAATGGAGGCAAGCATGCTAATTGGGCAACAGATATTCAAGAATACATGGTTATCCCTATGCAGACATTGAGCTGGTCTGACAGTCTCAGAGTCGGCAGCGAGATATATCATACTCTAGAAACGCTTTTAAAAGATAAAGGCTATTCTGTTAATGTTGGGAACGAAGGAGGATTTGCTCCAGCTTTAAAATCAAATCAGGAAGCTCTAGATCTGATAGTATCCGCAATCGAAAAAGCAGGTTATAAATTAGGAGAAGAAGTAAGTGTAGGTTTTGATGCTGCTGCATCAGAATTTTACAATGACCAAACAGGTAATTATGAGCTTAAAAGGGACAATGTTGTTTTTACAAAAGCTCAAATGCTGGAATGGGTTTTATCTCTCTCTGAACGTTATCCTGTTACCTCCTTTGAAGATATGATGGCTCAAGATGACTGGCAAACCTGGGTTGAATTAACTAAAAGGGTTGGGGATAAGATTCAAATTGTTGGGGATGATCTTTTAGTGACAAATGTAAAAAGAGTAGAAGAAGCAATTAATATGAAAGCCTGCAATGCCTTACTTGTAAAAGTAAATCAAATTGGAACATTGACTGAAACTCTAGCAGCCATGAAGATGGCTACCTCAGCCGGCTGGAAGAATGTTGTATCTCATAGAAGCGGCGAGACTGAAGATGTTACAATCTCACACCTTGTCGTTGGCACGGGCTGTGGACAGATAAAATCTGGAGCCCCCTCAAGATCAGAAAGAGTGGCAAAGTTCAATGAGCTCATTAGAATTGAGGAAATGTTAAAATAGTTGGAATAAGTAATTACTAATTTATTATTTTAGTCTTTTATGAAGACATATTATGTTAAGGATCTGGAAAAGGGATTAGTGTTAAATAATGAAAGTTTTGCTGTAAAGATTGTAGAAAGTGCCCAAACTAAGGATGGGAAACCTTTCTTTAAATTGATTTTAGCTGATAAAACCGGAGAGATAAAAGCTCAGATCTGGGCGGATAATATCCCTAACGTTGAAAAATCAGCTTTAATAGCAGGTAATGTGGTGCTAATCAATGCTATGGTTGAAGACTATAGAGGAGTGTTGCAGTTAAATATACTAAAAGCCTCAAAAATCGATGAAACATTATTAAGCGAATACATGGAGGCTAGTGATTTTGAGCTTGATGATCTATGGCAACAATTAAAGAAACATATTACTTCAATTAAAGATAACAATGTTCAAAAATTTCTGGAATCCATTATTGATGATGAGCGAATGGGTCCCAAGTTAAAAACATATCCCGCTGCTGAATATGTACATCATGCATTCCAGGGAGGATTACTGGAACATACTGTTGAAATGCTTGATTTAGCCATGCCTTTAAAGAAATACTATAAAGAAGCTAATTTCGATTACATTATTGCAGGTATTGTTCTACATGATCTGGGCAAACTTTTTGAGCTGGAGCCTGTAGGTGTAACAATTCAAAGGACCAGAGAAGGATATCTTGTAGGACATTTAGTGAAAAGTTTTGAAATACTGTTAGAGAGAGGTCCCAAATTTTTAAATCAGGAACAACTATTAAATCTTAAACACATTGTCCTGTCTCATCATGGATATCTGGAATTTGGTAGTCCAGTGATCCCAGCTACAATCGAAGCAGTCATAGTCAGTTATGTAGATCAACTGTCCTCAAAAGCCAGGATCTTCCAGAAGATCATTCGTAAGAATAGTGAAAGTGACAGCGAATTTGCAGAATTCGACCGTACCATCGGTGCTAAGGTCTACCTTGGTGAACGTAATTCTGGAGATAATCTGGACTTAATCTAGATAATTTAAGAATACCAATATCATTGGTTCTCTATTCAATTCTTTTTTAACTTGAGCTGAGAGTCGTTGTTTGATGACATTCATCAATTTTTTGGCCTGGATCTTTTCATTTTCTTCTAGATACTTATTCAGTGCTTGAGTGGCCATAAGACTAAGGTGCTCAAACAATGCTGGATTATCAGGAACATAGGTTAATCCTTTAGATAATAACTGAGGCTGCCCTACGATCTTTCTATCTTTTAAATTACACAAAGCGGAAAATATCATAACTCCGTTATTACCCAATTGCACTCTTTCCGACATAACTATACTGCCAATGTCTCCGATGCCTGAACCTGATATTAATACAGGAGTATTACGAATTGCTTTACTCTTTGTAACAATACCATTATGGAAATCCAATACTTCGCCACGCTTAGGTATAACTATATTCTTTTCATCAAAACCCATACCAACTGCAGTTTGCGCATGCTTATACAAAAACGATTGATAACCATGAACAGGTACAAAATATTTAGGTTTAACTAAATTCAACATCAACTTTTGATCTTCTTCATAACCATGCCCACTAGTATGAGTATCAATACCTTCGGATTGCTTGTAAACCACAGCTCCTAATTGAGACAGATCATCTAATAGATTTTGAATATAGATATCATTGCCAGGTATCACCGATGATGACAAAATCACAGTATCTCCCTTTTCAATTGATAGATCTGGATGTTTGTTCTTTACAATTCTCGATAAGGCAGCCATCTCTTCACCTTGAGAACCAGTTGCCAGAACCATAACTCTATCGTCCTTTAATGTGGAAATTTGAGCTAAGGGGAATAATGTACTTTCAAGTCCTTTTAAGTAGCCGAATTTCTTAGCAGCCTCTAAATTATTGACCATACTTCTACCAGCAATGGCAACTTTTCTATTAGTCTTCTTAGCAATATCAATCAACTGAATAATTCTTCCAACAAGGGAAGCAAAAGAGGATACAATAACTCGTCCTTTAGCACTTTCAACAAGCCTTAATAAATTATCCTTGATCTGCTTTTCAGAGCTAGAGTGTCCTTTTTTAAAAGAATTTGTTGAATCTGAAAGAAGTGCTAATACTCCTTCGGTTCCTATCCTGGCGATTTTGCCATAATCTGCAGGAGGTTCTAATAGAGGAGAATTATCAAATTTAAAATCCCCAGTATGCACAATATTGCCCTGAGGTGTCTTAAATACAACTCCTACAGATTGAGGGATGGAATGATTAACATGAAAGAATTCAAACACTACATTTCCAAAATGCAATCTTGAGTCTTTGTTAATTTTATTCAGATTATTAAATTGCGGTAATCTTTCTCTTAAATTATTCTTGATTATCTCCAACGTAAATTCAGTACCATAAACAGGTATATTGCCTAAGGACTTTAGGGCATATCCTAAAGCACCAATATGATCCAGATGGCCATGGGTGATTATGATTGTTTTAATCCTATTCTTGTTTTTTGTTAGATAATCTAAATTTGGAATTAAAAAATCTATTCCATAAAAATCCCCATCAGGGAATCCTAATCCCATATCTATTATATAGATCTGCTCATCGTATTCTAAAATAGTTGAATTAAAACCTATTTCTTCTACACCACCTAAGGTGATGACTTTTAAATTATTCTTGTTAAAATGTTTCTTATCGTTCATTAAAAAAATATACTTACTAATTAAATATTATACGCATCTCATGGGTAAATTGAAAAAAATAGCTGGAAAATTAAGGAGGAATAAAAGATACATCTTTCTGTTTATAGCTGTGGGCTTACTATACATCCTATTATTAATTCTATTCAAATACTACAACATTAAACAAGAAGACATTCGATCGTTGCTTGATCCTTTAGGAGCTTACGGGATTATCGGTCTCTATGTAGTACAAGTCATCTTCGCTTTAACACCATTACCCGATGGCGTAATGCCTATAATAGCAACAATCACCTATGGTTGGCAAGGGTTTATCGTAATTTTTTTAGGAATGCTTACTGCTGCCATCATTCATTACTTTGTTGCAATTAAACTTGGCAAAAATTTTATTGAGAAAAGATACCCTAAAGTCAAACACTATGCTGAAAAAGTAAAAGGTGGTAACGAGATCATGAAACTAATATATATTAGAGTGTTTTCAATCATCAGCTTTGATGTGGATGCCTACGTTGCAGGGTTTTCTGGTATTAATTTTAAAACATATTTAACAGCGACAGTCCTTGGTCTGCTACCTACCAATGCTTTATTAATGCTTGCTAGCTCGGGTCTATTTGCCGAAAGTTACCTTGACTATTTAAATATTGGATTCTGGCTTATCATATCACTTTCCGTATTGGCTTTTTGGTATAAACAAAGTAAAATTAATAATAATTAAATTTTTTCAATATCATCATGTTTGGAGACGTAAATCAAGTTACACTGCTTGGTAATATCACTAATGACCTGAATGTTAGATATACACCAAATGGAAAAGGAGTTTTAAATTTTGGGGTAGCCACCAATAGAAGATACAGATTGCCCGATGCAGATGAATGGAAAGATGATGTTACATTCCATAATATAGTCATGTTCGGCAATCAAGTTGAAATGTTCTCGCAAAGAGCTAGAAAGGGAACCAGAGTTTATGTGCAAGGCAGATTGCAGACAAGATCATGGCAAGATAAAGAAGGCAAGACCAACTATAAAACAGAAGTGGTCGTGGATAGAATAATTTTAATCGATCGCTATGAAAAAGGACCAGCTTCAGAGCAATATAGTGGGGGACAGGAAATGAATTCAATGCCTGATGAGGCAATGGAAGAGAAGAAAGCAAAAAGAAAAGGCCCTAAGGATGAAACAGTGATTGATCCTGATGATCTTCCTTTTTAAACAAGCATCTTTATGAAATACTCACTTCTATTTGGAAGAACTAACAGAACTGCAAAGGAATTTGATTCTATCAATGCCACTCTTCTTCAAAAGGCAGGCTATATTGATCAAGTCATGGCTGGTGTCTATACGTTTTTACCACTAGGATTAAGAGTTTTATCAAAAATTGAAAATATAGTAAGAGGGGAGATGAATAAGATCGCCTCAGAAGTACTAATGCCATCTTTATCCCCCAGAGAAGTCTGGGCTAAGACTGGAAGATTAGAGAAGATGGATGTGATGATGCAAACACAAGGCGCAAATCCTGCATCTTTAGCTAAAAATGACAGTAACTATATTTTGAACGCCACCCATGAGGAGATAGTTACACCTTTAGCCAGTAAATATACTTACAGCTACAAACAATTGCCTTTAGCTCTTTATCAGATCCAAACCAAATTCAGAAATGAACCAAGAGCTAAATCCGGACTACTTAGATGCAGAGAATTCAGGATGAAGGATTTGTATAGTTTCCATCAATCTCCAGAAGATCTCAAAGAATATTACGAAGTAGTGAAAGCTGCATATAATCAAGTCTTTAAAAAGGTTGGATTGGGTAATGATACTTTTATTACTCTTGCTTCAGGTGGTGATTTTACAGATGATTACTCACATGAATTTCAAACAAAATGTGAAAGTGGTGAAGATTTAATTTTTCATGCACCTAAAGCTCAATTACACTTTAATCGCGAGATAGCTCCCTCTCAAGCAGTATTACCTGAGCAAGAACAAGAACAAAAGGAAAAACAGGAGGTCTTGGGAGAAGGAATAATTGGGGTTATGGAATTGGCGAAATTTCTTAATATTGATGTAACAAAAACAACCAAAACCTTATTCTATCAAGCAGATGATCAAGTTATTGCCGTGGCTGTAAGAGGTGATTACGAGGTTAATGAATTGAAATTAAAAAAGATCATTAGATGTAAGAAATTGGAATTAGCTACAGCTGAGACAATCAAGAATCTGACAGGTGCAGAAGTAGGATACGCTGGTATTCTTAATTTGCCTGATGGAATCAGGGTCATTTATGATGACTCTTTAAAGGGAAGAACAAATTTTGAAACTGGTGCTAATAAAACTAACTATCATATAATTAATGTCAACTTTGGAAGAGATCTAGCAGAGCCTTCAGAATATCATGATGTTAAATTAGCTAAAGAGGGGGATATTTACTACGAAACTGGTGAAGTATATGAGGTATATAAAGCTAGTGAAGTTGGAAATATCTTCCCTCTCTATACAAAATTCTCTGATGATTTTGGTTTTTATTTTACTAAAGAAGACGGCAGCGAAGGTCAAGTATTCATGGGCTGTTATGGAATAGGGACTTCGAGAATCATGGGGGTTTTAGTTGAAAAATTCCATGACGATAAAGGTATACTCTGGCCTCTAAATGTCTCACCTTTTCATATCCATCTTCTAGGATTAAATCTCGACGATCCCGAAGTATTCAAAAAATGTGAGAATGTCAACTCCAGATTAAAACAAGCAGGTTTGGAAGTATTGTTCGATGATAGAGTGGATGTAAAGGCTGGATCAAAATTCAATGATTCTGAATTAATAGGTATCCCCAATATCTTAGTAATTTCAGCTAAAACTACCGGAGAAGAATATGAATTTAAAACCAGAAATGACGGACAAACCAGAAATTTGAATATTGAGCAGATAATTGAAGAAATTAAAAGCAATCTCTATTCCTGATAGTTGAATTCTCTATTGGCATATTCTCTAAGAAGAGCTCCTGGAATGACTATTTCAAAATCGATGTAACTAGGAATATCTAGAGTATTGCGAATGATCTGCTTATCATTCAATGCGACATCATTCACGATCACATAATACTTCCCATATTCCCTGTAGAATTTCAAATCCCTACTTTCAGCTAGTACTTCGTATTGTTCCTGCATTTTCACAATCACAGGATTTTCAGGCTCTGGAGCTACATTCTCATTTTTACTTTGCACAACTAGGATCATAATGAAGAACAAAAGAAACATTATCACAGTTAAATAAGGGTTATTCTTCATGAATTCAAATATTTTCTTTACCATGTTCCAATCACTTTAATATTTGAAATAGAGTCATAGATCATTTGTTCACTACAACCACCTTTGTCAAAAGGTGCATATGAAAAGGCATTATTAATATCATTACTTTGATCAAAGAACAGAAAGCCATGTTTTAAAGAAGAGAGATAATTCACCATGGCACTGTAACCATTTATCTTAGTCGAGCAATTAGAGCTATTTCCATTTTGTCCATCATACATAGCTATTACAGCTCCATTTCCAGGCCTATAAAAGGTAGTGTCTTTGACAATATGACTATTATTAAAAACCCATAGACCAAAGATGGCATAATTGCTATATCCTTTGGCCTCTCTGTATCGATAATAATAGGAGATTAATTGATTCAGTTCAGATACTGAGATACTACCCTTTGCTCTGGCGGTATACTCAATATCTAGATCAAAGAAAACATTGTCTTCTATTAAATATTTTTCAATTGCATTTTCAAAGACTCTGGTTACACCTTCAATTGAGGTATAGGGAGCTTGGATATCGATCATGACATAATAGCCACGTGCTTTAGCCAAAGTAATGATTTCCTTGATCTTGCGCTCATATTCAGACATTTTTGTATCGCTATCATATTTCCCCAATGCATTAATGGATATAATGCTTTTAACCTTTTTGTCTTGAGCAATTTCCTTCACTTTTTGCTCATATTCACTCATTAAATCTATTACTCCTGCAGGTGATTGATTGGCCCGCAGTAATATACCCTCATGATAAAGATTGCCATAGATCAATGCATAAACATCATCTTCTGTATTAATAACTACGCTATTACTTCCACCATCAATTGAAGGAGTCAATGCGCCATTCTCAGGATTACTATCATCACAATTAGCAAAGACATCATTATCTAAGGCCTCATTAAACCACATCGGGACATTTCTGATATATGTCTGGCACTCTCCTGGGCATCCTGATCTACCAGGTCCGGCATTGTAATCTGCCGCAGCTTCCTTTAAAACATTGATCACATAATCAGAACCTGTTTTCCATTCATCCTCAGTTACAGGAGTGCCTCCATTTCTAGTGGTAATGTATTTTGACATTAAAATTGCAGTGGCACATAAAGCATCTCCTACACGTTTTCTAGAGTATTTAGTGCTTGATATGCCTTCATCTTTAAGATCAGAAGGAACAGTTTCATCGGTTATTCCAATATCTGATATACATTTAGCCATAACTTCATCATTAGCTATAGCTCCGTTAAATGTACCAGCCATAATTTGAGTTAATCCTCTGATATCATAACCGGAACTATTGGGATTTGGCCAAGCAATTTGATTAGGATCTCCTGTACATTCAGCTGGATCTGCAACTCCCTGAGACCAACTTCCAGCACTGGGGGAACAGTTAAAAGCAGTCTCCTGTTTGGCTATGGCATAAAGCACTTCAGGAGAGATCTTAGAACCCCAAGAATTAATACTATCTGCGACTCTTTTTATTAAGCAGTTAAGATTAGCTGGTATTCCTCCGGGATTATTATTCGAATCATTATCACAATAGGGTAGATCACTTAAAGAAGTCCCACTGGAACTACTGCCACTATTAGTAGTCACATCACAATCAGAATCTTCTATCATCTGGAATAAATGATCCCAATCCATTTGCAAGGGATCGACCTTACCTTTCATGATTTCATAGTGACCAATCAGGTTGTATCTATCAAGGGGTATATCATAATCCTCCATTAATCTGCAGGAAAGGTCAGCTAAGGCTTGATACTGTTCATCTGTGAAATCCTCCCCTGAGCTTTCAACTTCAATTCCAATGGAATAACTATTGGGATTAACCCCGAAATTATCATCCACAATATCCGCTCTTATACTTTCAGGAGCCTCATCCCCATTGAAATATATTCCAGCATGCCAGGCAATATCTTTATCCGCTACCATCTGTAAAATATATCCGTCCTTACGAATCAGGTAATGAGAAGATCTCTGTAATGCTGGATTTAAAAACATATCCCTGGCCACTTCGAATCTTCCTCCCATGTGATGATAGACAATAGCTTTAATTCTACTTGTATCTCCTGGATCATAATTAGGTGATTGCATAAAATCGATAGCAGTCTCAGTTCCTAGTACCTTTTGGCTCATCAGTCCTTTAATACCTAGGGCAGCTTCAGCTAAGGGAATAGGATTCACATAGCAATTCTTCGGACCTGAGGAGCCTGCAGCATATTCACATAATTCGATAGAAAAATGTAAATGGAAACCTGTACTATTGCCTGTGGTACCAAGTTGTCCAAGAACCGTATTAGTATCTACTTGATCACCCACACTTACTCTTATCGAACCACCTATCATATGAGCATATGAAGTCCAGAAATTTTCACCATTGGGTTTTTGATGTTTGACTATCACCAAATTGCCGTATCCGGCATCGCTCCAGCCGGCGAAAGTAACTTCACCTTTAGCAGCAGCATAAATATTTGTCCCTGAAGAACCATTAGCAACATCAACTGCGGGATGGCACCATGTCCCTTCATAACAATTGTATGTGGGGTCCATGTATGGTCCTGGTATATCTCCAAAACCCATTGTAATACTAAATCCTGCTGTATCATGGATAGGGAAGACCAATTCTCCTAGATCCTCAAGTTCAGCTCCTACTCCTCCTGTATCATCACCAGGCTCTATACATAGCTCACCACATTCCCAGGGGCTTGCCAATTCATTTTCACAAAGATAGCCTAATAAATGATCATTATCTCTTTCACCATAACAATCCTGAATTTTTTGCTCTTCTTCACTAAGATCATCACAATAACTTAATTGTGGTTTAAGTAGCTCTGATGATAGTTCTGAACTAAGTCCTAATACATTACTCCTTCCCTGAGCTTGGGCCTGTGCATCAGCCTGGTCCTGTTTTGTCAATGTATAGGCAGTTTCAGGATTTAATGAATTAGCATGTATGGTGCTGATTCTCTCAAGTAAATACGGTATTCTGCCCAGATAGGGGAAATAGTATTGTGTTTGAGTAATATTGCCTAATTGATCGAATTTAAATTCTTTTTTATAGATATAATTGTAATCTTCCTCTCCATAAGCTATGAAGGGGCTTAAAGGGGAACCTACCAAACTAGCAGATTTAGTATCTTGAGGAGAGGTTAACGGCTCATATTCCTGGTCTTTGGTATTAAGATCATAAGCCATTCTTTTAACATCCATCTTAATGCCCCAATTTTCTCCATAACTGATCTCCCAGGGTGAATGTAACTGCTCAAGGACATTAACTGTATTGGCCAACATCATGTTGCCTCCAGTCAGAGACATTTCAGAAAATCCAGGAAGACTCATCATCAACAAAGGATCTCCATCAGTTCTAGCCACATCTCCCTGCTGGGATCTACATTGCTCATAAGCTTGGGATTGAGGTGCGTCACAGGCAAAGGTTGCTCCACAGATAGGTTCAGTTTCTACACAACTACAGGTAGTGAAACCGTAATAATCGGTAATACATTCAATTACTACTGGAAATCCAGCTGCTCTTAAGCCGGTATTCCTATCTCCTTTAAATACCGTACCATCAGGGAAAGTACAAATAGCTCCTTTAACTCTTCCTGATCTGAATTGCAGATCACAAACTTCAGTATTGGTGAAGTTTAATATCTCTTCCTCCTGATTAACAACAAATTTATCACGTCCAGGAGTAGGTGTAACCACATCTGATTGGTTTAATTTGGTGACTGGAACAGCCATATCCATACAAACCTCTTCTCGATCTATACCGATTTTAGCCAACTCATCCTTAACAGTAATGATATTGCTTTGCTCACGACTCTCAAGAGATAATTCAAAGATATTAAATATCTTGATTAAATTTAATAGGAAGCTGAATATGCCGTCATCCTCATCATCTACAGCGTTATCAGGTATCTGAGGCAAATTTTCAAAGGTCATAATATCAAGCATGAAGGGATTCAAATTATTCCTCCATTCCACAACAGAACAGGAAGAAGCAGTCCCAAGTCTGGGATATTTAACGTTAGTTTCTGGAGCGCTTCCTGTTAATTTTAGAAGCCCAGGATATTCACCACTGAAATTTAAAACACTACTACCTTCTTTGTAATCAGAAATATTTGCCTGGATATCGTAATAGCACATTGGCTGAACTGGATTTTCCTCAGTTCCAGCAGCTGATGCAGCAGAAAAGAATTTTAATAATGGGAAATTTAGAACTGATACAGTTTCAGCATATGCTCCGACCCAATCCTTAGTACAATCTATTGTATTATTCCCACTACTTTTCCCACCCACGCATCTCCATAATGGCAGATCTGCAGTGATTACATCATTGCTATCATCAGCAACGATCTTCTCGCAGCTCTTCATATTATAATTATCAGGAATATCGTAATAATATGTCCCGATATCATCAAATCCTACTGGTGTGGGAGTAGGTTCTTCAGCAAAAACAGTAAATACCGATGTAACGGCAATAAGAATAAATAGCAACTGTTTTAACCTCATATAGATTTCCTTAACTTATTCAGCAATTAGCTCTATAATCAGTATAAAGATTCTAGAAAAAAAATTAAAGGGTATGAGTGCATCTTCTATAAATGACTTAGCAAGACCGTTCAAATGGACGCATGAGTATTTGAACGAGCTTCTTTCAAATTCTAAAGATCGGATCCTGATAAATAAACAACTACAAAAAGCATTTTCTGAGGTTGATCGTGCTGATTTTGTCCCTCCAGACCTTACTGATCTAGCATATAATGATGCAGTAATTGATATAGGCTGGAACGAAACTCTTGATAAGCCCACAACCATCGCTCTAATGTTGCAGCTTCTTGATATTAAAAAAGGTGGAAGGTATTTAGATATAGGGACTGGCACTGGTTATGTTTCAGCTCTCATGGCTACTGCAGCAGGAAAAAGAGGCCAAGTAATAAGCATTGAAAGAAAACAATTTTTACTTGAAATAGCTAGGATCAATCTAGCCAAATATCCTTTCATTAAAAATCTTAGTATGCATCTGGCGGATGGATCCTATGGATATAAACAGCAGGCTCCCTATGATGGCATTCATGTAGCAGCTAGTTTCAATTCAATACCTGAAGAAATTAAAATTCAATTAAAAATTGGTGGCAAACTGATTGCACCTCAAGATCCTGATTCACTGGTTTTAATTGAAAGGAAAAGTGTCAGTACATTTAAACAGACTCTGCATAAAAGCTTCTTTTTTGCTAAAATTAGCTCAGGAATAGCATAATACATAATAGTTATTATCATATTTAACCATGGCAGGTTTTCCATATGATCCAGACAATCCATATAATGATGATTTCGATCCTTTTAATAGGTTCTCAGATTATCAAGGGCCCTCCGAAAAGACTGATATTACTGAACTATTCTCAGAGAGAACAAAGGATGCGATTCAAGAAGCTGCCAAAATAAACCTTGAACACAAACAAAAGAATATTGATACCGAACATCTGCTCAGTGCCTTACTCTCAAGTGGAGAATTGATCAATAATATCTTTAAAAGCATGGATTTAGATCCTCATGAATTAAAGGAATTCGTTGATGCTCAGATGCAAACAGGAGATTTCCAAGGCAATAATATTGGGATCACACCTAGAGCCAAATTAGTTCTGCAACTCGCCTTCCAGGAAGCACTGCAACTTAATCATAATTACATAGGAACCGAGCATATTCTTTTAGGGTTACTCAGAGAAAACGAAGGGTTAGCTGCTCAGATCCTTAAAAAGCACGGTGTGTCCCTTCCCAAATTGAGACAAGCAGTAATAAAGGTTGTAGGAGAAGGTGATAAAGAGGGCACAGCTGGAAGGGTAAAATCTTTAACCCCCGAACTCGATAAGTATTCTAAAGATTTAACCCAATCAGCAAGAGAAGGTAAGATCGATCCAGTTGTTGGTAGAGCAGATGAGATCACAAGGGTTATTGAGATCTTGGCAAGACGTAAAAAAAACAATCCTGTTTTAATAGGAGAGCCTGGCGTAGGTAAAACTGCAATCGTTGAAGGATTAGCGCAAAGAATTCTGACAGGCAATGTCCCAGATGTACTAAAGGATAAGCAGGTAAAGGCTTTAGATATCGGATTATTGGTTGCTGGTAGCAAATTTAGAGGAGAATTTGAAGAAAGAGCAAAGAAATTAATAAGCGAATTAGAAAAGAGCAATAGGGAAGTGATCCTTTTCATTGATGAGCTCCACACCATAGTAGGTTCAGGTGCTCAGGAGGGTGAAATGGATTTAGCAAATATGATCAAGCCAGCACTAGCTAGAGGTGATCTTCAAGTCATCGGTGCTACTACAATAAATGAATATAAGAAATATATTGAAAAAGACGCAGCTCTTGAAAGACGTTTTCAGCCTGTGTTGATCGAAGAGCCTTCTGTGGAACAAAGCATTGAGATCTTACGAGGGATAAGGGACAGGTATGAAGAACATCACAGATTAAAAATCACTGATGAAGCTTTGGTAGCAGCTGCACAATTAAGTGACAGATATATAAAAGACAGATTCCTTCCTGATAAAGCTATCGACGTGATCGATGAAGCTTCAAGTAAAGTCAGACTAAGAGCTACTGCAGAACCTGAAGAACTGCGCTTGCTAAAAACTGAAATATCAAAATTAGAAAGGGAAAGAGAATCACTGACTAGAGCTACCAGGCACGAAAAAGCTGCAGAAGTTAAAGTCGAAATTGAAAAGAAAAAGGAACAAATGCAGCCTCTTGAGGATAAATGGAAAAGGGAAGTAGGCACTGGCAATCCTGAGGTCACTACATCTGATGTATATCTGGTAATTTCCAAAATGACAGGGATTCCCTTAAGTGAAATATCCTCTCAGGAAAAACAGCAATTATTGAATCTGGAAGGCAAACTACATGAAAGAGTAATTTCGCAGGATGAAGCAATTAAACTGGTAGCAGAAGCTATAAGGAGATCTAGAGTAGGATTAAAAAGTCCTAATAGACCTATCGCCTCATTCTTGTTCCTGGGCCCAACCGGAGTTGGCAAGACAGAACTTGCAAAAGCCCTGGCTGAATTGGTATTTGGTGATGAATCCGTAATGATAAGACTAGATATGAGTGAATATATGGAAAAACATGCTATAGCCAAACTGATTGGATCCCCTCCTGGATATGTTGGCTATGAAGAAGGAGGACAATTAACTGAAAAAATAAGACGCCATCCCTATAGTGTGATTTTGCTTGATGAAATTGAAAAAGCTCATCCTGATATCTTTAATATACTACTTCAAATCCTGGATGATGGTCGATTAACTGATGCCAAGGGCAGAACTGTTGATTTTAAAAATACCATAATCATAGCGACTAGTAATATTGGATCAAATGTAATTTTAGAGGCCTTAAGCCTTGAGAAGAATAAAGTTAAAACTCAAAATCAAGTAACTGAATCCAGTTTAATTAAAATGCGTAATGAACCTCTTCAGCCTAATATCTTAAATGGTCCCCGTAAATGGAAAGATGTCCAAAACAAATTGAATGAATTGCTGAAACAAACTTTTAAACCAGAATTCTTAAATCGCATTGATGAGATTATTACCTTCAAACCCCTGGAACCAGCCGATCTAGTCTCCATAGTTAAACTTCTGCTTGATAAAACCAGAAGGCTGCTTAAGGCACAAAATATGGATATGGTCGTATCAGATAAAGCTATAGAAGAAATTGCAAAAAGAGGATTCGATCCTCAATATGGGGCAAGACCATTAAGAAGGATCATTCAAAGACTAATTGAAAACCCAATCTCAGTTGGGATTCTAGAGAATAAATACAAAACAGGGAGTATAATACAGGTTGACTACAAGTTTAATGATTTTAGCTTTGAAGCATGAAAATATTCCAAGTCTCAACATTCTTTCATCCCATAACCGGAGGCGTAGAATCTCATGTGGCTGTACTGTCAAGATATTTAAAAGAGGAAGGCCATGAGGTCACTGTTTTGACTAGTGATTCCAGCAAGATAGGGCAGAGAATAGCAAATAAAGTGGGCAGCTTTGAAGGCATTCCCATCAGGCGTTTTTTAACACTTTTTTCTTTAAGCGAGTATCATAGGTTCTTCCCTGGTATCTTCTTTTATCTATTAAAAAATGATTTTGACATTGTACATGTGCATGGATTTAGAAAATTCGAAACATATTTGGCCTTACTTGCAGCCAAGCTTAAAAGAAAAAAGATCGTATTAACATCACACAATCCTTTCCCAACAAGTACTAGAAGCAAATGGAGTGAAATCTTAATAAAATTACACGATATTACATTTGGAAGATTCCTGCTTAATAAACTGGACATGATTATCACGATCTTACCATCTGAACAGGAAATATTTACTAATAAATTCAAAGTTAATCAAGCAAAACTGACAACTGTTTTTAATGGAATTAATCCTGTAATGCTGGAACAGGGAGATGCCGAGAATTTCTTCAAAGAATATGAGATCGATAGATCGCAATGGGACGCAATAGTTATTGGCTGTGGCAGACTAAATTATGCTAAAGGTTTTCAATTCCTGCAAAAAGCAGTATCATCACTGCCCAGAGTCCTTTTCTTTATAGCCGGTGGGGATGATGGATATTATGAAGAGCTAAAAAGGATATACTATGCAAACAGCAATATCATCTTCAACGCTAAATATATACCCCAAGAGAAACTTAGAGATATTTATGCTGCAGGTGATATTTTTGTATTACCAAGCATACATGAAGCAACAGGTGGAGTCCTACTAGAGGCTCTGGCACAAGGATGTGGTATAATTGCCAGCGAAAAAGGTGGAACTATTGAGTATCTAACAAATAAACATGGAATTTTCATAGATCCCCAAGATCAAGAAGCCTGGTTGAGAGAGATCACAAATCTACTCTCAAACCCTTCCAAAAAGGAAAAGCTTCTTGAGAACAAAGGTAATTTTTTAAAAAAATACCGCTGGGATTTGTTAACTCAAAAGATCTTAAAAATATATAAGGAAATTAATAATGAAAACACTCACGGAAAAATTAAATCAAGTTGAAAGAAATTATCCAATATTAGCTTGGTATGAGGCCGATAATCAAAGTCAAATCATCATAATTTCAAAGCCGGGAGAATACAAGACAATCACAACCTTCCCAAATAATATCAATCATCTTTATGAGGAGTTAAACAAAATATTTAATTCTCAAGATTTATTAGAATACGCCCATAAAGGAGATGAACAAACTCACTCATTTACAATTAATGAGTTTGTGGATACTAAACCCAATTGGGATAAACTATTAACAGAAGTAAAAGCCGAACTTAATACTGTAGAAGAGGTAAAAGATTTGGACAAAAAGATCAAGGAAGAATTACATAATTATCAGAAATATGACCTGGCTGCTGCAGCATTAAAATGTGCATATAGTTCACTTCTCTATAATCTAATCACAAAGTCATTAGAACTAGGGATAACTGAAATGATGATAATAGGGGATATTACTTATGAAGAGGGGCTATCAAGCGTAATAGAGAACAATCTACCACAGCATATGACAATGTCATTTTTGCAATTGTAAGGAATTTTAGGAACTGATATAATAAGCGTGCCAAAGTTTATTGGCCTCATCGTCTAACGGTTAGGACATCGGGTTTTCATCCCGACAATCGGAGTTCGATTCTCCGTGAGGTCATAAAATTCTCAATAACTTCTTAAACTAATTCCCTTAATTGAATTCTGATTTGCAATAGTGCAGAAATCCAATGGTTCTAAACTACTAGGATAAGGTGATTAAACCGCTCTAAGTCCACACGATCTAAGACTTTAGATACCCGGTTTTAACAAGAACATCTTTTAGATCAATGGTGTAAATTTCTTGTACGTCAGTCGGGAATAGTTTTATGACCTCAAATTCTATTTCGCTACCCTTATTAGACAATTCCAGTTCCTTTATCACTATATATCCAAGCACCCTCCAATCCTCTGTAAGAAGTAATATTGGGATATCAACAGGATAGATCCTAGCATTTTCCCTTGTTATCTCATATACCTTATTCAATTCCAAACTAGCTATATCAATCTCATCTGAACTAGATAACCTCAGCATCGTATTATGCTCAACTTTGTATCCCATTTAGTATGTTTAATAATTAAAATTTGAATGTTGCATTACCCTATCAAGGATGGTTTTGTAAACAGGGCTGTCCTGTTTTAACCGTAGTGGTTGGAAATAGACACAGCCATTCCTTTCATTATTATTTACTAAATCCTCCATTGATATCTTTCCTGCTAAGTAATCATCAGTAATATTCCTAGTGCTGACAAAAGGGCCACAAGCTAAATGAGGAATTAATTCTATACTCTTTAATTCGTTATCATAATAGTAAAGCATTACATTCATGGCTTGACGGGTTGGATCAGTATGATTCTGGTCAAATAGGAAATTCCCAAGAGAGTAAATAATTGGAGTCTCATCGTAGAACTCGATATTTTGAACCCAATGCGGATGGGAGCCAACTATCAGATCCACTCTGTTTTCGATCAAGGCATGTGCAAGATCTTGCTGAAACTTAGTAGCCTTATTGGTATATTCAACTCCCCAACTCATATAGGCGATGAGATAATCGATATCATTATCCTCTTTTAATTGTGCCAATGCTTGCACCCTCTGCATATCTATCTCCGAATTACTTTGTTTACTAAACCAATTTGTACCGTAATAATTTGAGCCGGGATTCCAATAATAGGAGGCAACCGTATCTGCTGAAACCATACCAATACGCCAACCATCCAAATCGATAATAGCAGGCTCAAGTTTAGCCTCATCATTATTGCCAACCCCTGTATGCTTTATACCTTGTTCATCCAGGTTCTTGATTGTAGCTGCAAAGGCAGATTGCCCTCCATCTCCGGCATGATTACCAGCCAGACTTAATATGTCAAAACCCGCCTCCTTTAATCCTAAAGCGTTTCTAGCATCACCCACAAAACTCATACAGCCAGTACA
>Ga0172371_10001969_pt1 | contig 32697 bp, 27 predicted proteins | sample Lak12m_FD_114543 | JGI IMG/M metagenome (GOLD analysis project Ga0172371, IMG submission 114543) | Freshwater microbial communities from Kabuno Bay, South-Kivu, Congo - kab_022012_12m | ecosystem: Environmental > Aquatic > Freshwater > Lake | place: Democratic Republic of the Congo: South-Kivu...
ATATACCGGTGGAGGTCTGATGCTGCGCTCCTTGCGTTCCAGGCTGATGCTAAGCCACATCTTGCCCTTGGTCATCGTCGTACCGTTGATGTCGTTAGCCTTGGCTTACCTGCTGGAGACGCGCTTTCTGCTCCCCAGGCTGGCCCAGGATTTGCTCAACGACGCCCGGCTGTTAACCGAGATCACTCGCTCGGATTATTTGGCCTTCGGCGAGCGCGCCAACATCCAATTGTTGCTGCTGCGCCTGGATCTCAACCCACAGGTGCGCCTGGTTTACTTGCAGCCAGATGGCGCGTTGGTCTACTCCAACGACCCCGATTTCTTGGCTCTGGTAGGCCAACCGATCGCTGCGCCGGGATTGGCGCGCGCCCAGGCCGGTGAGGAAGTGGCGCTCGCCAATTATTCCTTGCTGACCGGTAGCAAATATTCGATCCACGTGCTGACTCCGGTGATCATCCAAGCCGGCGAAAAACCGGTCGGGATCTTATGGATGACCTATTATGAGGCCAGCCTGACCAAATTATTCCAGCAAATTCGCCTGTTGACCATCCTGGCTGTGATCGGCGGCCTGCTGGTGGGAACAATCATCGGTTCTGCGCTGGCGCTGAGCATCGGCAAACCGATCCGCCAGGTAACCCAGGCCATTCACAGCCTGGCCGAAGGCGAGCGCAGCGCCGCCCTGCCGGAGCAAGGCCCGTATGAAATCCGCGATCTGGCCCGCGCGGTCAATGTGCTGGTCACGCGCCTGCAAAGCCTGGAACAGGCGCGCCGCCAATTACTGGCAAACCTGGTGCATGAGTTGGGGCGGCCTCTGGGCGCTTTGCGATCCGCCATCCAGGCGCTGGCGCGCGGCGCGGGCAATGACCCGCAATTATTGCAAGACCTGACGACAGGAATGGATGAGGAAGCCGCCCGCTTGCAAGACATCCTGAACGACCTGGCGCACCTGCACGACCAGGTGCTTGGCTCGCTGGAGCTAAAGCGCGAGCCGATCCAGATGAGCGATTGGTTGCCGCGCGTGCTATTGCCCTGGGGGGAGGCCGCCCAGGAAAAACATCTGGATTGGCAGGTAGATGTCCCCGCCAGCCTGCCGGCCGTCCAGATTGATCAGATGCGCTTCGCCCAGGTGATCGGCAACCTGGCCAGCAACGCGCTCAAATTTACTCCGCCGGGCGGAAAAGTGCAGGTTTCAGCCGGGCTGCAGGATAGCCAGTTGTGGATTCGCTTTCAGGATAGCGGCCCAGGCATCCCATCAGATGAGCAAGAAAAAATCTTCCAGCCCTTTTTCCAGGGCAGCCAGGGACGCCGCATGCGCGAGGGGATGGGGTTGGGGCTGAGTATCGCCTCAGACCTGATCGGCGCGCACGAGGGATATATAACGGTCGAGAGCGGCGAGGGCAAAGGCAGCGTTTTCACCGCCTGGTTGCCGGGCGGTTGAGTCTCGCTAGCCCAATCAGTCCAGGAAGTAGTCAATGTATAAGCGTTGTTCGGCGGTCTGGCGTTTGAAGGCTTTCCATTCGGAGCCAGTCAAAAGCGGCATACCCTGATCTATCTCTGGCGCGGCCGCTGGAACCCCATCATCCAGGCGCAACAGCCTCCCGCGCGTCTTTTCCAGCAGGCGTTGATATAAGGCGGGAAAGGGCATATTCCAATCTCGCCGCTCGACCAGGCCGCGCTCCACCGGCAGCATCGCGGTCAGATGCGGGCTTTGCATCCGTTCTAGCCCGTGTTCGCGCAGCGTGGCGTTGTGGCTGCCGTGGTGAGCCGCCTTATACAGCGCCGTCCGGATGATCAAATCCTCGCCGCGCACGGTCTGCCGTTCGCCCTCCACGCCCGCAACCTCCCAGCTCAAGTCCATCCAGGATAACCAACTGCCGATCTGCGCGTCGCCAGGAAAGAGCAATACCCGCCCCGAATCCACCAGTTCAATTGCCAATACCAGGCTGGTATTGTTGGTCGCTTGATCTAAGCGCAGCGCCAGTTCGCTGGTCACGCCCAACCAATCCCGCTCAATCCGTCTCCAGGCCTCGCCCTGGGCTGGCGCCTCCCCAAATCCATAATTTTCAATAAAGAAAGCGTCCTGACGAGCGTGTTCAAGCGACACCTGAAATTGAGCGTCAAATGGGAAATCCTGCGCGCTCCCCGCGCCAGCTTGAGAAAAGCCTTGCGCCTGCTGGATGGCAGCGGACAGGCTGTTGATTAAAGCTATCTGTTCCCCCAATCCATACCCCTCAGCCGACTTCTTCCCCGCTTCGGTCTTGTGCAGCGCCGCCTCGCTCGTCGGCGGCCCCAGCACAAAGAAACGCACCCCCGGCATACCCGCCAGGGTGCGCGGCGGTTCGCCCGGCTGGCAATAGCTGACCACCGCCTCATCCCGTCCAACCAGGTAATCCAGCGCCAGCCGTGCGCCCGAGGCAGACGCGGCCAGGTTGGGATCAACTGGCGCGCCAAAGAAATCCAATATCCCTTGCGCCGTAGCGCTTTCAGGCGCCAGTTGCATCGCAGAGCGCAAAGTGTGGATTGCCAGCGCGCGTTCCTGGCGCAGTCTGACCGCCGCCGGGTTGGTCGGGTCTTCTGTCCAGGCCAACCATATCTGTTTGAATTTGATCCGGTCAAAGATAGCTTGAGCTTGCACAAAGCCCGAAAGGTGATCCCAGTGTTCGTGCGTGGCAACCACCACATCCAGGCGTCCGCCGGTCGTTTTGCGGATGTGACGGGCGATATCTTGCATCGTCTTCTCCGCCCCGGCCGTTCCCTGGAATACCCCGCAATCAATCAACATATGGCGTTCCTGCCCGCTCTGGAGAAAACTGAGTAGAAAACAATCCCCGAAGCCGGGTCGGTACATCCGTACACGCACTCTCAAAGCCTGTGAATCGCCTGGTTCTGTGATTGGCTGCTCAGACATCTCGACCTCCCGCTAGACCGCGCCATGCAAAATAGCGAATGCTTCCGCGCTGGATTGAGCCCACTCGTTCCGAAAATATGTCGCCCGCAAAGCTGAACCTGCTACTCCGTCCGCCCCACTTATAAACTGGCGTTGACGTTGCAGGCGTTCCGCATCATCTACCGGCTTGACGATCCGATACTTCAATTCAAATGGGTCCAGATTGAGAATCATGGTACAGCCGCCGCGAAACAGGAAAGACTCGAAGCCGGGGCTGCCGCCTGCCGGTAATTCAATTCGGCGAGTCTGGACGAATGACAGAACGACCTGTCTTAAGCTGTGAAAACCCGGCCCAACGCGTAAAGCCGGCTGTGAACCGTACACTTCGAACTTCGGCTGTCCGCTTGGGCGGCGGCGCAGTCCGGAAACCGGGCTGGCGCGATTCAAGACTAAACCAGTCAGGCGCTCAAAGGGTTCTACATCCTGAATTTGAGCGCTGATCATCCGGTGTAAAATCGCTGCGATGCGCCGGTTTTCATACAGCAGTTCAGCCTGAGTTTTTGCCCGCTCCAGCCGAGCGACCGACTCCCGAATCGGCGTTTCGACCAACGATAATGCCTGGCGCTGATTTTCATCCTGCGGCCCCGGCCAACGCAGGCTTTCGATGGACAGGGAGCGCACGTTACGCGGGTATATGCCCCACATGCGGAAGGCTTCGATAAATGCCACCCGATAGCCGCGCTCATCCTCCGGCGCCATATCCGCGTCCGCCGTCACCAAAGCGCGCAGGTAATCGCCAAAGGTAATTTCAACCGGCGGGCAATAATCCAGGGCGCGGATACACATATTCAAAACATGCCGGGCCGACTTGGCCGCCTCGTAAGCCAGCCGGTTGACCAGATCTGGATGCAACGCGCCAGGCCCCAAGACGCCTGAACCGCCTGAAGCGATCCGGAATAAGTCTTCCACCCGGCTGCGATAAATTGAAAGGTAGGCAGCAAAGACCGCCGCCACCAGGATCGCTCCCCGCCCGTGCGGCTCCAAAACCGTCTGATAACTCTGCGGGTCGGGGACGAGCGGCGCCCATTTCCCGCTTTCCGGGTTCACCTGCCCAATCGCGTCACGCAAGGCGTGCGAGTTGCCGATTGCCTGACCAAACTGCTGCGCCAGCTCGCCGAGCAGGTTCTGGCTATGCAATTCGCCGCGCGTCTTCGCAATCTGGTTGCGCAAGACATCCTGGAAGGTGAAATGCTGGAATAAGGCGACGATGTCGGCGAAAGCTTCATGAAAAGCCAACACATCTGGATGGCTCGGTTCGATATACAGTCGGTGCATACCGTCCAGCAAAGCATGCGTGGTTTCATGCGCGACGACATCGTGTGACAGGCAGGTAAAGACCATCCCGCCCGGCATTTGTTGTTGTGAAACGCCTGCGCCGGCCGGGAAATAGCCGAACAGTAAAGCCTTTTTGCTGGGGCTGTAATACGCATTCGGCGTGCGCAGCGCGTGCGGGTAGATGCGCAAGCGTGGAATATATTCGTGGTCGGTCTGCGCATCCCAATGCACCGCCCATAGCGCCTTACGACCCAGGCTTTTCTCGAAATTCTTGATCGTGGTCATCGCGACCGCATAGACCATTTGCTGATGAAATTGGGGGCTGCCTTCCGAGGGCGGTAAGCCATCCTGCGCCAACGCCAGCGGGTTGTTCAGATCAACCGGCTCATAAAAACAACCGCTGGCCGGGTCAAAGTCCACCACTTCCAGGTATTCGCCCAGCGGGCCTTTGCTCAACGGCTCCCAATCCACCTTGAATACGATCTCATTCATCCCCATCGTCTCCATCTGCACAGACAGGCTTGGATCAAAGGCATAACCGCGCAGACGGCGATATGCCGGCTGTTCAATAGCAAAACCGTGTTCCGTTCCAGGGGATCCAGTATGATTAAGTTGCTTCTCCATCCTGCGCGCCTCCTTCTTCCTCGCCGCTGACCGCCAGCCGCCGTTTCCCTCAAAAATTATACCGCCTTAAGGTCGCCTTAGGGTTGCCACAATGGAATCATAAAGACGAACGGCAGAGAATTAGGGTATGATTGAGCGCGATCCAAAGCAGAGCTTCGCGATATTGCAGTCGCTTTGGAAACTCAAGCAGTTTGAAATACGTCATTGGATTGTCATGGCGCCGCAGCGCCTTATTCGAAGATTAGGAGATTTTAGAAATGAAGAAGGTTACTTTTAGCAGTGTTATATTAATTGCCGCCATTTTGTTAGCCTCATGCAGCAGCCCGCTGGCGCTGCTGCAAAGCGCAACAGCCGAAAAAACCGCTCCCAAGGCGGAAGTCGCTCAGCCTGTCCAGCCGGTTACATATACTCAACCAATCGTCGTTCAGGCCACTCCGCCGGCAGCCCCTTCCGCTGAGACCGCCGGCCTGCTGGCGGCTTACGAGGGCGCCTTGACTGCTGTTTACGAAGCGGTCAACCCCTCGGTGGTCAATATCCGGGTGGTCCAGAAAGCCAGCGGTCTCGGCTTCAACCTGCCCCAGGGGCAGGAATCGCCTGGCATCCCCGGTTTTCCAGAATTACCCTTCGGTTTGCCGAACCTCCCCAATGACCAGGGACAGGGACAACCTTTCCAGGAAGGCCTCGGCTCTGGGTTTGTATGGGACCAGCAAGGATATATCGTGACCAACAATCATGTCGTTGAAGGCGCCGACAAAATCGAGATTACGTTTGCCGATGGGACGATCGCCCCGGCAAACGTGGTCGGCGCAGACCCCGATTCTGACCTGGCTGTGGTAAAAGTTGACCTGGACGCCGATAAACTGCGACCGGTGCAATTTGTCGATTCGACTCAAATCAAAGTCGGCGAGTTGGCGATTGCCATCGGCAACCCATTTGGTTTGGAAGGCACCATGACTACGGGTATCGTCAGCGCCATCGGTCGCATGATGCCGGTCGAATCGAACACAATGGGCGGCCCATCCTACTCGATCCCCGATGTCATCCAGACCGACGCTTCGATTAACCCGGGCAACTCCGGCGGTTTACTGGTCAACGACCAGGGCCTGGTGATGGGCGTGACCTTTGCCATTGAATCATCCACGCGCTCCAGCGCTGGGATCGGTTTCGTCATCCCTTCCTCCATCGTCGTCCGCGTTGTCCCAGCCCTGATTAAAGACGGCAAGTACGAACATACTTACCTGGGCATCACCGGCGGAACGCTGATCCCAGCCGTAGCTGAGGCGATGAAACTCGATCCGGACCAGCGCGGCGTCCTGGTCGGCGAAGTCAGTTCAGGCGCGCCCGCCGCGCAAGCCGGCCTGCGTGGCAGCGAGAGCGAGACCACGATAGACGGACAGAAATTCCCGGTTGGCGGAGATGTCATTTACGCCATTGATGGCCAACCCGTGACCAAGATGGCCGATATTATCTCCTACCTGGCCGGCAGCACCGCCGTTGGACAAGAAGTCGCCCTGAGCATCTTACGCGACGGGAAGCAGATGGAGGTCAAAGTGACGCTGGCCGCGCGTCCAGATCGCGAGAATGCAGAGTCGTCCTCCTCTGAGCCAACCGAGACCAGCGATAAGGCCTGGCTGGGCATCACCGGCGGTATGCTCACTCCGGAGATTGCCCAGGCGATGAAGCTGGATCGCGATCAGGTCGGTGTATTGGTGGCCGAAGTGGCGACTGGCAGCCCCGCCGAGAGCGCCGGTATGCTCGGCAGCGACCGTACTGAGACAATCGGTGGACAGCCGGTGCCGCTCGGCGGTGATGTGATTACCGCCATTGATGGACAACAGATCACATCCATGAATGATCTCGGCAGACTCCTGGCAGACTACCAGCCCGGCGATAAGATCAATCTGACAATTCTGCGCGACGGCAAACAACTCGACCTGACTGTGACGCTTGGAGAACGCCCGGCCACCCAATAAGGGTCTATCGGCCGGCGGCGGTAAAGAACACCGCCTGGTAGATTAAGCGTACCTTTAGCGCTAGCAAATGCCTGCCCCTGGAAAGCTTCTCTTTCCAGGGGCAGGCTCTATATTCGGTGACCAATCACTACCTCTGCCCCTTCAGCCTCAGTTCCGCCCGTACCATATTCTGCGCCAGTTCCTCAAAGGTAGTCTTCGCCTGCCAGCCAGGCTGAACGTTATAAAACTTTCTGAAGCGTCTCTTTCATCCGCTCCAACGCGCGCTCGATATTCTCATAAGAGTTGGCGAATACCAGGCGGAGATACCCCTCCCCGTAGACGCCAAAGGCTGAACCGGGCAAGACCGCCACACCGCCTTCCAAAAATAAGTTAGCCAATTCCAACGATGTCTTCCCCGTTCCACGGATATTGGGAAAAGCATAAAATGTGCTGTCCGGTCGCAGGCAATGCACCCCGGGCAAATTATTCAAACCATCCACAATCAGGTCGCGGCGCGGGTGGGATGCCTCGACCATCATAGCCACGTAAGCCTGTGGGCCGGTCAATGCCTCTAGCCCGGCCAGTTGAGTGAATTGCGCCGTACAGCCCACCGAATGGGTCAGCAACAACCCGACCCGATTTACCAGTTCCTCCGGCATGATCCCGTAACCGAGCCGCCAACCGGTCATGGCGTAGGTCTTCGAGAAACCATCCATAATGATGGTACGCTCCAACATACCCGGCAACGAGGCGATGCTTGGCACAACCAGCCCTTCATAAGTAATTTGACCATAGATCTCGTCGGATAGCACCCAACAATCATATCGTCGCGCCGCTTCAGCGATATGCTCCAGGTCGGCCAGCGGAATGACCCCGCCGGTCGGGTTGGAAGGCGAGTTGAGAATAATCAGTCGGGTGCGCTCGTTGACCAAGCGGTCAAACGCATCCAGATCGAACGAAAATCCTTTGGATTCTAATAATGGAACAGGCGTCGCAATCCCCCCGGCAACGCCGATCATCGCCTCATAAGTTGGAAATCCGGGGTTTGGATAAATCACCTCGTCTCCGGGATCAATCACCGCCAAAGCCGGAAAAAACAGGTTGGGCTTGGCGCCTGGGCTGACCGCCACCTGGTTGGGGTGGAAGGTCAGGTTACGCTTCTTTCCGGCGTATTCTGCGATGGCGCTGCGTAATGACGCCATCCCAACCGGAGGAGTATAGCGTGTCTGTCCGGCGACGATGGCTTTTATCCCTGCCAGGCTGACATGCGGAGGCGAGGCAAAATCTGGCTCGCCGATTTCCAAATGGATGATGGACTTTCCGGTCGCTTCCAATTGTTGGGCGCGCGCTAACACCTCATACGCGCCCTCGGGCCGCAAATGGTTCGTCCGTTGAGCAAAACGCGTCATGGAACACCTCATGTTTTAGGATAGATACCGTTCAGATCAGGCCGGGCTGACTGACCGTGGAGGATAGCGCGACAGATAAATCCGCGCCTTCCAGCACCCGGCAGCATGGAACTCGCAAAGCCTTCAACTGATCTTCTACAACTTCCGAACTAAAATAACCGCCAAAGGTGGCTGCATCGAGCAATACCGCCACCGGGCGCAGCCCGCGCCGCACCAGTAAGTCCGCCACCTGATAAATCGCGTCGGAAGCGCTGGGGGTAATCAAGACCACCGTGCTGCCACGCGGTAAATGGCGCGCCTGGGCCTCCACAAGGCCTTGCAACGGCAGGCTGCCCTCGGCCTGCACCAATGCTAACGCTTCCAGGATTTTGCCCAATTGTCGCCCACCCCGGTCGGAAGGCAACACCTGCAAAGAGCTGCCAGCGCTAACCAGGCCGACAGAACGCCCATGCTGCAAATAATACCGCGCCAGCGAAGCCGCGATCGTTACCCCATATTCCAGGGTAGAGGGCGGCAGTTGCAGCATGAATTTCTTGCGCCAAAAATCACGCGGATCGAACTCGGGCGATTGGTACGGCCTGGATGCCTGAACCGTGCGCGCCGCGTCCAGGAAAACCCAGACTTCCGCCAGTGGGTCTAACTCGAATTCCTTGACCATCAACCGCTCCCGGCGCGCCGTACTGACCCAGTGAATGCGGTTGAGCGGGTCGCCGTGCGAATACTCGCGCACCCCCGCCGCGTTGGATGTTATCTGGGGTGTCCGCCGGCGCAGCGCCTCGCCGCCCGGCAGAAGACCTGGCGGATTCGGAAAACTCAGCACATCCACCATCACCGGGTAAACCAAAACCGAATCTTGCACCGGGTTAGATTGCCGGGCCGGGAAGATGCCAAATAAATCTCCCGAAACCAGTTCGGTCGGACCAAGCGGGAAGACGCCGCGTTCCACCAGCCGGGTCCGCGAGAGATAAGTACGGCTCTCACGGCCTCCCACCAGAGTCAGCACATGCGACCCGCGCGAGCCGGGCAAGGTCGAAAGGTCGCGCACTTCAATCCATAAACGCAGCCAGCGACCCAGGTTTTGTAATTCAAAGCGTTCTTCAAAAATCTGTCCAACCTGCGAGCGCAGCGAGCGCGCCGTGCGTTTCACCCGTACCCCGCGCAACGAAAGGCGCGACATGACAAAACTGACCAGCAGTAATCCACCCCATAAATAGCTGAGCCGAAAATATAAGCTCGCGCCCGTAATCGCGCCGGCGATCAGGCTGACCGCCAACAGGATCAAGACAATCCGGGCGCTTGCGCTGATATCAGTCACGCGCTACATTGCTCCCCGAAACAAAACGGTTGAGATCCGGCAATTCCTCTCGGCCGGCTAACGGGTCGCCGCCAGGCGCCGGCACATTATGCAAAATCTCTTCCACCACTTGTTGGGGGCTGAGATCACGCAGCCGCGCGCCAGGCCCTAAAATCACGCGATGCGCCAGAGTGGGTACGATCAGAGCTTTTATATCATCCGGCAACACAAAATCACGCGCCGCCATGGCTGCCCGCGCCTGGGCAGTCCGGTACAACGCCAGGCTGCCGCGCGGGCTGGCGCCCAGGTATACATCGGGGTGTTCGCGGGTCTGGTTAGCCAGCTCGACGATATACCGTTTCAACGCCGAAGAGATATAAATGCCTTTAATTGCCTCCTGGGCAGCGACTAGCTCCTCTACAGAAACAACCTGATCCAACGCTTGGAAGGGATGACGAAATTGCTGGCGGTCCAAGATAGCGATTTCGTCGGCTGCCGCTGGATAGCCGAGACGCAATCGCAACAAGAAGCGGTCTACCTGGGCTTCTGGTAATGGGAAGGTGCCTTCATATTCTATGGGGTTCTGGGTCGCCAGCACCATAAACGGGCGCGGCAGAGGCCGTGTGGTCCCATCTACTGTGGTCTGTCTTTCTTCCATCGCCTCCAGTAATGCGGCTTGCGTTTTGGGTGTGGCGCGGTTGATCTCATCCGCTAACACCACTTGCGCCATCACCGGTCCGGCGCGAAACTCAAATTCGCGGGATACCTGGTTGAAAATTGAAACGCCCGTCACATCGCTGGGCAGCATATCGGGCGTGAATTGGATGCGGCTGAATGAACAGCCGATCGAACGCGCCAGGCTGCGCGCCAGCATCGTTTTACCCACCCCAGGTACGTCTTCAATCAGCAGGTGTCCCTGGCACAGCAGCCCAACCACAGCCAGTTCAACCGTATCGCGCTTACCGACAATCACCTTTTCGATATTCGCAATCATTGTTTCGGCGAATTTCTGTACATCCGACATACATCCTCCAACGATCTTCTAATCGATTCAGACCTCAAGCGGACGGTATTATTTTATCAGAAACACCATTAGTACCAACCAGAACCACGTGTAGTTCAAAATCTTCCGCATCCGGTAGCGAGCGCTATACAATAACAATGCCAGTACCAACCCACACGCAAAACGTAAGATACCACCGGTCTCGCGGAATGTCGAAAAAGGCGTGAAAGGGATGACCAGCGCGTTAATAAACAGACCGGCGACATACACATTTCGCTCCCCCGCCAGCCAGCGTCGCGCCGCCTTCCAGATTCCCCAGATGGACGGTAAGACCACCGCCGGGCCGAACACCAGCAGCATCGCCAGCAGATAGAGGCCGCTGTATGCGCCGATCCTGAATAAACCCATAAAAGGAATGATCTCAAAAGGCGTGGATAGCGCGCCGCCCGATCCAATCCCCGCCGCGCTAAAGACAGCCCACAGCCAACCTTGAAAGATGACGAAAGGTAATACCCCGATACATCCCAGGCTGATCAATTCTCGCCATCGGCGCTGGAATAGATAGCTCAGCAAGACGCCGGCCGTGAAGAGCAGGGTCGTTTCCTTAGCAAACACTGCCAGTCCCAGGACGAGCCAACCAGCCCACTTGCGCCCGCGTTCAAGCAGCAACAACCCAACGGCTACCAGGCCATACGCCAGCGGCTCAGGCAGGTCAACGATCAATGCCAACAAAAATCCGGCATATAGCCCGTAAACCAGCGCATACCAGCGGCTGACTCCCCAACCGGCCAATAACCCACTGACCGCCCAGACGCCCATCGTTATGGAAAGGACTCCCCACAGCGCCAAAAGCCACGGGAGCAATGTCGGATTGCCAAAAGATGTCAGGCGCGCCAGCAATGGCAACAAAATCCGCTGGTAACGATAAGCCGGTACATCCAGGTAGGGGGTTACATCTTGCGGCGAAAGGTCGCGGGCGATGTAATAAATAAATTGCCCATCATAACCCAGCGTGCCATCCGGTTCGCCCTGCGAGAAGTGCGTCCCCAGCCGCGCCAACGCCAGCGGATCGCCGCCCGCGCGCCAGATTACTGCGCCAACCAGGATTAATGCCGCCAGGAACATCGCCAGTGTGGGCGCCCACTCCAACCGACTCGCCTTCGTAGAAAGACGCCGACTCATTTCATGCCTTATCTGGGTTGCTTACCCGAATCGTCCGCCGTCGGCGAACACAGATGACGCCCACCGCCAGCAGCGAAACCAGGCTGAGAATTGCCCCGCCCCAGAATGAGAGCGGCTGGTAAACCAGCACAACCTGATGCTCTCCAGCCGGCGCGCCCACCGCTCGAAACAGATAATTGGCGCGTAACAAAGGAACCGGCTCGCCGTCCACCCAGGCGCTCCAGCCCGGGTACCAGACATCTGAAATCACCACCCACCCGGCGCGGGGCGTGTTCACACGAATTTCAATCCGGTTTGGATCCTGTTCGGATAACAATTGAAGGGCAACCGGCCTGGAATCCAATCCATTATCCGGGCAATTCGCCTCCAGCGGCGCTTCCAATCCTTCCAACACAACTTCTCGCTCGAAATCTACCTGGTCGGTCAAAACCAGACGGCGCGCCTGGTTTGCATCGCTCGCGCTCCAGGCGCACTGCGCCCAGCGCGTCCGAATCCCGTCATAGGAAAGATACTGAACCCCGGAAGGTCCCTGACTGTCCCAGATTTCGATCACACCCACGCCCATCAGCCGTAACATACGGCCATAGACCGCCGGAGAGGCCTGCTCTAACATTTCCAGCCAGTCTGTATAGCGTCCCGGCATAAGCGGATCGAAATTATTGACCGAGCGAATGCCATCCAACAGATTAGTATCCGGTAAAACAACCGCCCGCAAATTTTGCCAGTCTTCGCCTGGGTAAAATGTGTCGAAACGCAAGAAACGCTCATATTTTAGCCAATCTTCTTGTTTCTTCGACAGGTAAAGCCGCCCGTCTTGCGCCTGCAACCGGATTCGGGATGCCACAGCCGAAGGAGCATAAAGAGCCGGCGTTTCGCCTGGATTCAAGCCCCAACCGGCCGCCAACAGGTCAAGCGATACCCAGGCGACAACCGCTGCTTGCCAGATTCCCAAACGATAAGGTTTATTCGGGTCGCGCGGTTTGGATTCTGGCGGGGCAAACTGGATCAACCTGTTGCGCGCCTTCCCCCGCCCATTTTGATTGGCTATTCCTGGCGGCGCAGCCGAGACCTGAGCCGGCGGCGGCGCAGCCAGGCTTAGCATGCCTATCCCCAGTCCGAAAAACCCCATCAGCGCCGTGGCGCGCACGAAAGTGGGACTGATGTCGCCCATCACGAACCAGGCCAGTCCAGCCCCGATCGTGATTGCCAATGCGCCCATGGTCCATAAACGCGCCCAGTACAACCCCCAACCTTGCGGCTGACGCCAGCGCTCGGCGCCTATACCTGCCAGCAACGCCAGGGCGAACACGCTCCAGATCAACCAGCGCGTTGGCGCCTGGAACATGGCAAAAGTCGGGACATGCCGGTAAAGCCAGGGAAAGACCGGGGTGTGCTTTCCCAAAGCGAACACAAGCGAGATACCCATCAGGCCAATCAAAAACCAGGCCAGGCTACGCCAGGGTGTACCCGCCGTCCCTTGCTTACGATGCAGGCTGCTTGCCAATGCCCCGCTTGCCAGCAGCAGCGGCAGCAGTCCAATGTAGAAGGCGTCTTCCCAATAATTGCTGGCGCCCCAGTAATCCGCCGAGGCCGGGCTGCCAAACAGGCCTGGCGTGAATGCAGTGAGCAGATGCCAGGGCCAGAAGGAATAATTCAAGGCGTACTCATAATCCACCGCCGCGGCGCGCTGGGATTGTGCCAGATATTCTCCGGTGGGGATTAGCTGTACTGCGCAAATCCCTGCTGCCAGGGCCAGCGCCAGGCCAAGCCAGGACCAGGTTTCGATAACTTGCCGGACCCTTTTGAAGCGGGGAAGCCGCTCTGCAACAGGCGCGCCCTCCGTTGGTCGCTCCAGCGAAAAGCCAGCCCAAAACCCTGCCCATAATCCGGCTAATACGAGCGTATACCAGGCGGTCTGGGCATGACCGGCCAGCAATAAGAATGCCAGACAGGCGGCCAGTTTCAGATAATCCCGGCGGCGCGCGCCGGGGTTATTCTTGAGAGGCGTCAGATACAATAGAACCCAGGGCAGCCAGGCGACCGTTGAGGTGATGCTCAGAAAACCCAGGCGGGCGATCAGATACCCGGACAGGCTAAAGGCCAACCCACTGACGGTTTGCGCCAGGACGCCCAATCCCATCCGGCGGACGACGCCCGCCATGCCCAATCCCGCCCAAACCAGGTGCAGCGCGGCGACAGGCGCCATGCCCCACGCCATCCGCGGCGCGCCTCCCAACGCATAAAGCGCCAGGTAAAGCCAGTTCGGCGGGTAAAATAAAGCCGATTGGTAATTCGCCATCAGCGGCGCGCCCATCCCCAGCAGAGGGTTCCACAACGGCAGATGACCGGATAACAGCGTTCTCCAGGAGTAGCTCCACCACGGCCCAAACTGCAGCAGCGGCGTGCCCCAGAATAAGGCTTTACCGGTCAGGTAAACCGGCGCCAATAAAACCAACGCTCCCAGCCAGAGCGGGAAAACCGGCAGAGAGAACAGCCTGCGCAGTCTGGCTGGAATGAATTTCATGGAGCAATCACCACTTGATAAAGCGCGTAATCGCCGTGTTGCTCCATCAGCTTCAGGTAGTTCGCTTCAGACGGGCGCCAATCGCCCAATAGACGCTCAGCCGGCCCCCACAAGACATACGCGATCTCGAAACGGTTGAGCAATGCCAGGCGCTGGTTATCAAGGGTCTGTGGCTGGTAAAAAGCCGCAATCTGCGGTTTGAGTTCGGCCTGATGGACGCTCTCCGGGCCATGCCCGACCACCACCCGCAGCGCAGCCCAGGCCGGCAACGCGTTACTATCGTCAAATGCGCCTAAAACAACCTGGCCGGGCCGCGCTTTTTCGGCCAGAACTTCAAAAATCCGCGTCTGCTCAAGCGGACGAAAAACCGGCGGGGCAGGATTAATCGCCGCCAACATCCCGCCTATCAGCAGAAAAACCGTCGAAAGGAAAGCCAGCCAGAGCGGGGCGAAACGCCAATCCAGTCGCCGGGGAGCGACCGTTACGGCCTCCTCTGAGGGCGGCTCGAAAGCAGACACCGCCAGCGCGCACCAGGCCAGCCAGACGCCCTCCGTCAAACGCCGTTGCAGATCGAGCGGCGCGTAAGCCAGGATCGGAAAGATTGCAACCCAACCAACCAGCAACCAGCCGCGCCGCGCATCTTTCCGCAGCCAGCGCCACCCGCCCACCCATGCAAACGGCAGCAATAAGCCATACGCCGCCAGGTAATGCAGGATATGCGGCGAGCGAATGACATTTTGAGCCGTCCACAGACGGGCATAAGGATCGAAAAAGGTAATTCCCAGGTTATAGGCTACGAAGATGGCTGGCAATATACCCGCCGCCAACAGCCAGCCAACCAGACCGCGCCACTCGCCCCATTGCACAGCCTGCCCATGCGGTCGGCGAAATACACGCCAGGCCAACCAACCCACTTGGTGAACGCCAATCACGACCCCAATGACCACCAACGTCAATGGCTGAAATACGCCAGCCAGGCTCCACAGGCAACTTAATTGGAGCGCCAGCAACCAGGTTTGTGCGCCATGACTCGCCTTTGGCTGATGCGATTCGGCGTAATTCGCCGCCAGCCGCAGGTAAGCCAGCAGCGCCCACAGCAGCAGCGCACGCGCCAGCGCCAGATGCGGCAACCCAAACAAGCCCAGAAAACCGAATGCCTCCGGGGAATAGAAATCCAGAGGCAGCGAGCCTAACCAGTTTTCCCGCCCCAGCAGCGCCAGCAACCAGCCCAACCCGCCGCCCAGGCTGGCCAACGCCAACCCAAAGCGGCGCAGGCGTACATCCCAGATAAAATAGGCCAGGAAATCATAACTGGCAAAGATTGCCAGCATGCCGGCCACAATCCGATAGAGATGATATAAACTGACCAGTTGTTCGTGCATACCGGGCGGGGCGGCCAGTTTACCGAGCAAAAGATATGGAAGGAACATCAGAAGGCCGGTTTGTGGATAAGCCGTATAGGGCGAGCGGAACAGCCAGTCGCCGGCCGCGCCGCTCAACATTTTTGCGATGTAAGAATTGCCGTCTTCGACGCCAAAGACAAAGCCGATGAACCGGTACGACGGGCCTTGAGACGCCTACCCGAACAGGTAAGGCAGACTGGTCGCCGCCATTACCACCGCCGCAAAAACCAACACCCAACGCCGCTCTTGCCTGGTCAAGTTATTTCCCATATTCATCCGCTACAACTGGCAAGGGAGAGCTGTCGAATTCGGTCAGGCTTCGATTCCCGGCGTCCATTTTTCGCTGGTAGAGTTGAATAACCACCCAAAATATGAGGGCTGCCAGGCTCAAGCCCCAGCCCAGGTAGAGACTGGTAGGACGAAAGCCAAATTCCACGCGATGTTCTCCGGATGGGAGGCGTAAACTGCGCAATAAACCAGCCGCCGTCTCAATCGGAACTGACCGATCATCCACCCATGCCTGCCAGCCAGGATAGTTAACCTCCGATAATAACAGTAAACCAGGCCCTTCCGCGCGCAGGCGTATCCGATCGGAGCTTTCCGCCAAAAATTCAACCGGTCGAATCCCTTCGCCCAAGGGGGAGTCTTCTGGCTGAACCCAGGCGCGCGGTAAGGCCGCTAAGTTACGATACAGCCGCGTCCCGCCAAACTGTTTCTCCAGCGCGAAATCCGCCAGCGGCAGGTCAAATTCCGCCGCCACATAGCGCACATTGAGCAAACCCAGTTGGCGAGCATCGGGACGATATAGCGCATTATCCGAGGCTGGCTCGCCGTTGGCAAAGGGCGGCAGGGTGACGCTATAACCAGCGGCTGGCGCTCCACTGGCCTGTTCCATAAAGCTGGCATAAGCCTGCAATTGGAGCGGGTCAACACCGTCGGCAAGTTGTAAACCAAAGTCCGCTGCTGTTTGCTGCGCCAGGCTGTAGGAGGGGGAATACACCCGGAATCCTGCACCTTGAGCCGCCAGGTATTGCGCCAACGGACGGTTCGCAGATAATACCTGTTGCGCGGCGCGCGGCCAAAATAACGACCGATCCATGCCTCCCCAATCGAACAGGCACATAACCAGGCCGCCAGCCAGCCAATAAGCTTTGGGGATGCGTCCCGACTGGTAAAGGCCGATCCATACAGCAGCCGCCAAGGCAAACCCGGCTCCCCAGACAAAATTCAGCGGCGCCTTACCGCCCACAATCCACACCCCGCCGCATAACGCCAGCTCAAAAGCGACCACAGCCGTGAGCGCCAAACTTACTCTGCGTCGCTGGCTGGCTGTCAGCCCACTGAACAATGCTTGCAGGGCATACGCCGCCAGGATCAACAAAGCGATCCCGCTGACAAACAACATGCGCGAGGGGACGCGCAACAAATCAAACAAGGGCAACCCGGTCAATATCCCCATAAACGGTAAATTTGCGCCAAGCGCAAACGTCAGCGAGAGCAGAAATGCCGCCAGCCAGAAACGGACTGCTGCCAGGCGGAGTTGACTCAACCCGGCCAACACAGCCAACAATAATACCGCCTGCCCGCCATACAGCATATATTCATGAAAGCCGTTGAAATCTGGAAACGCCAATCCCAACAGGCGCGGCCAGGGCAATGAAAACGCCAGGGTATCCGCCAATCCCATTTGGGCGCGTGTGGATAGGCGCGTATATTCGACCAGGGGAAGAGCAAGCGCAGCCGCCAGGCAGGCTGCCAGCAGAGTCTGGGTGAAAAGCGGCGTCAGTCTGCGAAGCCAACTGGTTATTAGAGGCATACCCTCCCGCGCCACTGGGACGCCGAAAAGAGCATACCCCCACCAGAGTAAGGCCGCATACGCGCTCCAGCGCACGTCCGCCAAAAAGATCAGCGCCAGGATCAACGCCTCCCAGGAGAGCAGACTGTTCCAGGCTAAACGCTTCAACCGGCCGGCGCGACGGCGGCAAGCCCACAGCAGCCAGGGCGTCCAGGCAATCGCATATAGCAAGGTCAAGTGTCCGGCGCCATAATGAGCGTACAACTTGGGCAAAGTTTCAAAACCCAGGGCTGCAAAGAATGCCGGCGCGCCCGGCAGTCCGGCGCTACGCAAGAACAGGTACATACCGATCCCGCCCCAAAGCAGATGCAGCGCCGCCAACAAATTAAAGCCAGGCGGCAAAGGCAATATCAGCGCCAGCCAGCCAGGCGGGTACCATAAACCCGAGAGCGGGTTAGCAAAAAACGGGGAACCGCTCAAGATTAGGGGCGACCAGAGTGGTAAATGATGTCCGATAAAAAGCGACTGGCGCAAAAATATCGCGTTTGGATAATGCGCCAACGCCATGTCGGAATACGTCGAGTCGGCTGAAGGGTATGGGAAAGCCCCCAACCCTGGTAAAAGCAGCCAGAGCGGCGCCAATAAAACGATTATCCCGCCAACACGCTTGAGCAAACCGGTCCGGAATCCGAACCTTTGGCGACCTATCATTCCATCCGCCATCTCAAACCCACCTCATGGATTGGCAACCCGGTAAACCATTACACCCGCATGTGAATAGACGCTGGTTACTCCGGGCAGATCCGGCAGACTGCCGAGTCCCTGCTCACGCGGACCGTAGAAAATATAATTGATCTCGCGCAGCTTCAAGAAATCACTGGCTGCTTGCGGGTTAGCGGCGGCGTTCACAAAGAACCCACTCACTGCTGCCTGTTCAACTTTTGCCTCAACTGTCTCGAAGGGATGCCCATAGATTACTCGCCGTCCGGTATGGGAGGGAATAAATAAACCGGTTTGCGGCGCAGCCAACACCAATGCCTCCGGATCGGTGTTGTCGCCCATCCAGGCCAGCGCCTGGGCTTCGCCGCGCTGTAAATACAGCAATGAATCGTGCGACAGCGCCCCAAATCCCCCCGCCAGCAGGATGAGCAGAAGCGTCGGCGCGGACAAAGCCAATGTGGCGCCAGCAATGAACCGGAAGCGGCGGGTAAATCGCTCCTCCAGCCACTCCAGCCCAAACGATGCCAGGGCCGTCAATGGGATCGCCAGCCCTACCAGGAAACGTCGCTGTAAACCGAAAGGCAGGTAAACCATCCCGCACGCCAGTACCGCCCACACCTCAACGATCTGAATGGCAAGCGTCGGCTTGCGCCAGACGCGCCTCAGACCCAGGCCCGCTAAAATCAGCGCCGGCGAAAACGACAAAAACAAATCCCAGGCTGGGGGCGCTGGGGTCACATTCTGAGTATTCCAGGCTGCTAACAACGGGTCTACCCGAACCGCCAAAACCGCGTACAAAACTACCGGCGCGCCTCCCAGAATCAAGCCGATCCAGCGCAGCGCCACGATCTGAAAGACCTGATTCCCAAGCAATGTCCGAACTTGTCTGGCAAACCCAACCTGTGTAGCAAGGTCGAAACGCCAGATACTCGCGATTCTGATGACCAAAACAACGCTCAAGATCGCCAATCCCAATACCAGCGCAAACGGAGACATACTGCCCAACCCAGCCGCCGCGCCGGCGACAACAGCTAATTCGCCCCAGCCTCTGGCGGTAAAGAACACCGCGAAACGAGCCAGGCGCTGCCTTTCAGCCGGCATACGAATCGTCAACAGCCAGACCAATAAGGCCAGGCTCAAGACAAAATGCGGGTTAGCATAAGCCGAGAGGAAGGGATAAGCCTCTGCTACCCAAAAATCGGAGGTTACCACGCCAAAAGGAAATGCCAGCCAGCCCATTCCCAATCCCAGGCCGGCCAACAGATAAACCAGCGCGGGATGCTTGCCGCTTGGGTTCAAGTTCTGTAAAAAATGCCACAATGCCCATAATAAAAATAACGCCCCCAGCAGGCGCGCCAGATGATACATCGCTATCAATGGGATGCCCGAGAGCCTCGCCAGATGGCCCAAGCCTAGATAAAAAGTGTACAAATAGGCGCCTGCGGATTGCGTCGCTGTATAGGGCAATGTGAAACGCCATTCCCCCCGCCAGCCTTCATACATTTTTGCCAGATATGTATTACCGTCCAGTGGATTGAGCAGGAAGCCCCCAAAAGAATACGCGTTCCCAGCCGCCGCCCAGGCAATTAAATATGGCAGGGTAATCAGCAAGAGTATCAGGAGGACAACGCGATAAGGCACAGTGATATACTGAGGCGAGCAGAAACTGGGCAGCCGACCTGTCGAAGCAACTATACAACCTACCTATAAGCCTGTCAAGCCAGTAGGACTGAGTCTCCCTTGCCTTTTCTGTCATCCGCCTCTATAATCAAGCTACGATGAGCCGCCCATTTCAACTCTACCGCCTCCAACAACTCGATACACAACTGGATCAAATCCACGCCCGTTTGAAGGAAATCGAAAACGCGCTGGCTGATGAATCACAGTTAAACCAGAGTCGCGACAAAGCGGCCCAGGTCAACGCTGCTTTGATACAGGCTCGCCAGACTCTGCGCGATGCCGAATTCGAAACGCAGCAACAGCGGGTAAAGATTGAGCAAACCGAATCCACTCTGTACGGTGGAAAGGTGCGCATTCCCAAAGAATTGAAAGACCTGGAAGCTGAAGCCGCCTCCCTCAAACGGTATCTGAGCGTGCTGGAGGATCGCCAGCTCGAAAAAATGCTGACCGAGGAAGAAGCTGCCCAAGCTCACAAACAGGCGCAGATCGAGCTGGATATCGTCCTGGCAAATCATCAGCGCCGTTTGGAGCTGCTCAACCTGGAAAAAGTGAAATTGGAAAAAGACCTCAACCGCATCGAGGAGGAGCGGCGGGTTGCAACTGGAACGATGCCTGCGGAAGATATTTCCATATACGAACAACTCCGGCAAAAAAGGCGCGGCCTGGCTGTTGCAAAAGTGATGGATCGGGCATGCGCTGCCTGTGGTTCGACGCTGAACGCCATGTTATTGAATGCCACCCGCAATCCGAACCAACTCAATCAGTGCGATCATTGCGGGCGCATCCTTTATTTGGGATAGCGGATAGCCCAGCATGTCCTGGCTGCGGAATTTTGATCGGGTGTCCTTCTGGCTGGGTTTCCTGGCCGCCACACTTTTATGGTGGTTATTGGGACGCTTCCGCCCCTTGCTGGCGCGGCTGTTTGCCCACTTAAAAATCCAGGCCCAGGCTGTCCGCCAGGAACGCTCCACGGGCGACGAAATCCGGCTGGGAAATGATACGCTGCGTCTGGCGCAAGGGTGGCATCTGGCGGCGCCGCTTTTTTCATTGGATGAAATCGGCGTTCCCCCTCGATTGCTTGCTCCAGCCGTTCTGCCCATCGCCTATGAACCAGCCGCCAGCGAAGACATCACCGACTGGGCCTTGCCGTATACGCCGGACGAGCCCGACCTGGCGTCCTTCTATGGCGCGCCCTCCTTCAGCCTGGCGGAGGCGCTACACGGCCAGGCCAACCTGGTGTTAATCGGGAAACCCGGCGCGGGTAAAAGCGTCGCCTTAGCCCATCTGGCCTGCCAGATCATTCGCAAAGCGCCCGGCGCAGAACACCTGACCGATCTCATCCCCGTATTGGTGCATATTGCAGAGATTAACTTCACCTCTGCCCCCGCTTCAGAGCCAGCCGAAGCGCTGATTAGAGCTATCTCGTCTTACGCGACCTCTATCCGCCCCAAGCGATTGCCGGTGGTGTTGCGAGCTTTGCTGAAACAAGAGCGCTTATTGGTATTGCTGGATGGCCTGGACGAGTTATCCCCGGCTCAACTAAACCAGGCGACTGATTATCTCAAACGCTTGTTGGGCGCTTATCCTAACCTGCGCCTGGTTGCCACCGCCCATCCTGGCAACTTGGATCGCTTGCCGGCCCTGGGCTTGCAGACGCTTGCCTTGACCGCCTGGGGGCCAGAGCAGCGCGTTGATTTTATCAGCCGCTGGAGCGATCTGTGGCAACGCTATATCGCCGACAAAAGCCAGGAAAAATCGCCGGTTGACCCCCTGGTATTAACCGGCTGGCTGCTCAGCGCCAGCGGGCGGCTTTCGCCGCTCGAGTTGATCTTAAGAGTCTGGGCTGCCTTTGCAGGCGATGCACTGGGCCCCGGCCCACTGGCCGCGCTGGAGGCTTACTTGCGCCGGATGACCGCCGATCAACCGGTTAAGAATCGTTCTGGTTTAGCGCAACTGGCAGCCCAAATGGCGCTTGCCCAGCGACCGGTTGTCGAACGCAAGGAGGCTGAAACCTGGTTAGGCAGCGCCGAGACCTTGCAACATGAGATGACATCCGAAATCGCAGGCGATGGAATCGAAAAAGGCCGGATCGAACAGGTACGGGCGCGTGGGGCGCTTCCCGACCTACTGAGTTGCGGTTTGCTGGTGGCTCGCTCTGGCGAATGCCTGACGCTCTCGCATCCCGGCGTAGCCGCCTATCTGGTTAGCCAGGCGCTGGCGCCGATCCACGCCGCGCCGCAATTGTTAACCCATCCGGAATGGTGGGGCAAATCCACTACGCTGCAATACCTGGCGCTCCTGGACGCTCAAGCTGGATGGGTGGTTCAAAGTTTCGACAAACCGGAAATTGATGATCCTTTCCAGTTCAATATCTTGCAGGCCGGCGCTTGGCTGAAATATGCGCCCGACGGCTTGCCCTGGATCTCGCCGTTGATGCGCCGGTTGGCGCAATGTCTTTCGCAGGAAAATCTACCGCTCGGCTTGAAAATGCGGGCGCTTTCCGCCCTGGCGCTCTCAAACCATAGCGGCGTGACCATGTTATTCCGCCAGATGCTGGCCTCGCCGCAACCGGTGCAACGCCAGCTTGCCGCTCTGGGATTGGGTTTTGTGCGCGACGCTAAATCCGTTGGCGAACTCGGCAAGCTGATTGGCGACCGCTCGCCTGGGGTCAGCCGGTCGGCATTGCTGGCGCTGGCGGCGATTGGCGATCAGACCAGTATGGAAACAGTGGCCTATATATTATTGCACGGTGAGGAAGGGTTGCGTAAAGCCGCTGCCCAGGCGCTCGCCAATAATGCCGAAGAAGGTCATCCGGCCTTGCAAGAAGGCAGCGCAATGGAAGACCCGGCCGTCCGACGGGCAGTCGTGTATGGTTTAGGACGTTTGCGCCAGCCGTGGGCTACCGAAATTCTCGAAAAAATGGCCGCCGAGGATGCCCAATGGGTCGTGCAAGACGCCGCCCTCCAGACGCTGAATACGGCCCGCAACCCCCACCCACGCTTGCCTCGCCCATTGCCGCCGCTGACCCACACCGCCTGGTTGATTGCTTTTGCTGCTGAACGCGGTATGGGCATCGCGCCGGGCAAACCTGCCCAAGATATGCTTCTCAAGGCTTTACGCGAAGGCGACGAAGATCAAAAGCTGGCCGCGCTCCATTACATGGGGTATTATGGCGAGGAAAACCTGGTGCTGCCGGTTTACCAGGTATACTTCGCTGCTCAAGGCGAACTACGCGAGGCAGCTTTCGGCGCGTTATGCAACCTGGCCGCCTCCGGCATTGAGCTTCCCCATCCTGCCCAATACGGACTATTCTAACGGCTTGTCAGGATTTTACTCAAAATCACAACTGGCGTTTAACTCAATCTGCTGATAATTTTTTGCTGGACCGTTGCCGCGTCCAGATCCAACACTGTCACCAGTTTATCCATCCCATTGACTCCGGCCACAACTTCCATCCGTCCAGCCGGTACTCCCAACACCTCGGATAGGAATTCCAGCAGAACCTGGTTTAATTTCTTGTCGTCTGCAGCCGATGTCAGACGGATTTTTATTGTGCTATCATTGAGTATCTCGACGATTTCATTTTTACTTCCTCGCGGGATCACTCGCACGGCCAGGGCTGCCCCTTTTTGACCATTATGAAGATGATATTGTCTACTTTCCACAACCCCTCCTTTATCTGAACCAAAGACCTGACAGGTTTAAATATATGCCCACAATGCCAGCCCTCCAAGAAAACCTGTCACATCTGTCCAAAGGATAAGAATAATCCCCGCAAAATCCAATCCAAAACCCATAATAGAACGACAAGAACCATCGGACTGAAATCCAAATTTCCGGTCTGGGGCAGCAACCTGCGGATCGGGTTCAGCAAAGGATTTACCAGACCATCAATCGTCCGGCGCGCCGGGTGATATGGATCAACAAAATACGAAAGGATCGCCTGAATAATCACGACCAGAATGATTAACTGGATAATCCAATGGAAAATACTATAAATCAATGCCATTTATCTGCTCCCAAAACCTCTTCATCTATGCGCAACTAACGCGCTCCCATGATCGCTGTGCCAACCCGCACGAGGGTAGCGCCCTCCTGCACAGCCACTGTGAAATCACCGCTCATCCCCATAGATAGCTCCGTCCAATCCATTTGCGGAAGCTGTTTCTCCAGGTAAGACTGGAAGGCCCGCAGGCGACGGAAATAGGGACGCGCCGGCTCTGGTTCGTCAAAAAAAGGCGCCATGGTCATCAAACCACGCACCCGCAAGCCCGGCAGTTCCGCCAGGCTCGCAAATTCCACCAGCAATTCCGGCCATCGGCTTTCATTCCAAACCGGATAGCCAAATTTCGTTTGCTCGCCGCTCACATTGCATTCCAACAACACCGGCAATTGCTGGCCCAACTCGTTCGCGAAGCGATCCAGGCGTTCGGCCAGCTTCACGCTATCCAATGAATGCAAACAGGCAAAGTGTTGGCACACCAGGCGCGCTTTACGGCTTTGCAAATGACCGATCATGTGCCATTCGAGTTTTTCCGCGCTCTCATGAGCCAGTGTTTGGATTTTCTCTACCGCTTCCTCGACGTAATTCTCACCCAATAGCCGGATGCCAGCCCGCGCTGCCTGGCGCGCCGCTTCAATGGGATGCCCCTTGGTCACTGTCATCAACCGAATGGAGGCCGGGTCGCGTCCGACCAGCCGCGCAGCCGCGTCAATTTGCTCCAGCACGCGCTGGTAATTCGCTCGGATTACTTCACTCCCGTCCAACACGCTATTCACAGCCCGATTAATGCTCCAAAACGACCCGTCCGACCATGTTCGCCGCGATGCGAGTACCAATCCTCCAGACGGCAGGCGGTACACATCCGCGCAACCTCAATCTGCTGCACGCCAGCCTCTTCCAATACACACTGGTTGGCGCGCCACAGGTCAAATTGTACCCTAGATTTTTCGCTATCTCCATTGGACCTTATTAACACCTGTGCAGCCAATCCCCCAAACGCTTGCTGCACTTGCTGAACGACTTCCGGCCCCACCTCATAATGATGCGGCCCTATGGATGGCCCGATCCCGGCCAGGATGTCTTGCGGGCGGCAGCCATATCGCGACTGCATGACTTTCACCGCCGACGCGGCCGTCTTCTTCACCGTCCCCGGCCAACCGGCATGCACTAATCCGACCACCCTCCGTACCGGATCAAATAGCAGGACCGGTACACAATCGGCGAAACGCATAAATAAAGTAACGCCCGGCTGGTCGGTGAGAATCGCATCCGCCTGCAAATGGGGTTGTTCAGGCGGACGCGGGGTTTCAGTGCATACTACCTCCGCGCCATGCACCTGCCAGACATCAAAAAGGCTCTCGAACTTCCTGCCCAGCGCTTGAAATGAACGCCGGCGATTTTCTACCACTCGCTCGGCTTCATCGCCCACCGTCCCGCCTACATTCAACGATGCCCAGGGTTGCGGACTGACCCCGCCCTGCCGGCCGATAATGGCATGGATAATTCCTTGATCTTCCAACAAGCCAAACGATTGATAGTGGATTCCATTAGACTGGTGAGATAGCATACCTATAAACCCGAAACCTTATCGCTCTGATCCAGCCAGTCGTGCCTGTTTCCGCTTTGATTCATACATATTTCGCATTTCTCGCATCGATTCTTCCACCACTGGATAACCAAACCAGGCCGTGGTAAAGCCAAACAAGAAACCGGTCAATACCCGTAAGAAAGGCGTGCTTTCGCGATAGGGGATAAAAGAAAGCGGCGGTTGGCTGAGCAACTGTGAAAAGCCGTCCAATCCAATCGGAATAATCCCAACCACAATCCACACATACCAGGGGATGGGTGGCAATTTCAATCCAGACAAAGAAAATAGCAATCCAAATATCAATATCCCGCCATATATCGCGACATCGCGCTCGCACAGAGCAACTTTATAGCCAATCTGTTCATTCCCAACAAATGAGCGCGCGGCATAGAGCGCCTCGACGGTATTCTCCTCGCTCAACCCGCTGGCCTGGCTATAAGTTGAGACGCCCGCGACCCCGGCCGCCGCGCGTGGATAAAAGATTTGCTCGCCGAACAGGTAAAATGAGCGATAACCGAGCTGGTGGCAAAGCAGGCTATATCCTTTATAAAGCGCCGTAGCGGGCAATTCCAGGCGCGCTTTCATTAATGTAGGCGCTAAAAAGGCTAAGCCCAGGTAAATCGCTACTACCAGGTTAAAGACCGCCATATAGTGCCTGGAGATCCACCTCGAAAAGCTATCCGCTTTACTCCACACCGCTTGCTGGCGTATATCCTCTAACAAAGGCGATTGCTCAACCCGCTCGATATGCCGCTCGCGATCTTGGGCAGCCGATAAGGTGATGCGCAGTTCCTGCCGGCTGATTGGCGCTTTCAACCGGAAAGGCCCGATCACTGCCACCGGAATCTCCAATCCATATTCACGCAATAATTTTGGGTCGCTATCTACATCTATCTCAAGCAGAGTATGCGGAAGTTCCGCCTGTAAACTTTCCAGGTCTGCCCGCGCCTGGTCGCACAGGTGACAATCCTTCCGACCATATAAAACAACCGTGATCATTTAATCACACCCAGCGTACGCAGATAATAGGTGAACTGGTCGGGCGTCATGACCCCGTAATGACGGTAACGGATCATCCCTTCCTGGTCAACGAAAAAGGTGGTCGGCAGCATAAATACCTTATAGGAGGCAGCAACCTGAGCATCATAATCCAACAAAATCTGGTATTTAATCCCTTTATCCTCCAGGAACGTGCTGACCATTTCGCGGCTTTCTTCCTCATCAATCCCAAGCATCACAAAACCGGGGAATTGATCCTGGATTGCCTGGAATGTTGGCATCTCTTCGACGCAAGGGATGCACCAGGTAGCCCACAAATTGATCGCCACCACCTGACCGCGTAAATCGGAGAGCCGGACTTGCTCCCCTTTTAAGTTCTCCAATGAAAAATCGTTGGCTAACGAGCCATTTTCAAGCTTTGCCAGCGCCGGCAGGCTAGAGTCGTTTGATCCACTCAGCGTAGGAATCAACAAAACGACAAAAACAATTACTCCCAGGACAATCACAAGCCATAATCCCAGGACGACCAAAAGCAGCTTATTTTTGGGTTTCTTCGCTTCAGGCAAGGTTCTCTCCTTGTGTGGTGAACAATTAAATAACGGTCCATCCCCCGCCAGAGATGGTCACTGATCCAATAATATTGGGGGTTCTTCTGTCGCGCCTGTGGCTGGCGGGGTTAGCAGCAACGCCAACGGCAAAGCCAGAATAAATAGCGATGCGCCAAAGATCCACCACGTCCAGAAATTATGCCCCTTGCGATGAGCGATATACCCCGGAATCAAACCCAACGGGGTTAAGATGATCAGGGCAATCAAAAGCCACTTGCCTAATAATATCTCATTATAGCTGCTGAATAGAGCAGAACTCAATTGGGCTATCCGTTCAAAACGACCGGAAAGCAACAGCGCGCCGACAACGATCAACAGAACGCCCATGCCTACTTCTACATAGTGCATGACCTTTCCATACCGTTTAATCACGGTCGTAACCAGGCCTATCTGCGCCGAAGCCACCAGAAAGGGAATTGCTAACCCGGCGGAATAGGCCGTGAGTAAGATTGTGCCTTGAGAAACAGAGCCGTTATTCAGCGCCAGCGCCAAAATGGAGCCCAGGATCGGGCCGACGCACGGCGACCAGCCAGCCGAGAAGAAAACGCCCATCAAGAACGACGCCACGTAACCCCGGTTGCGATGTGGGACCGTCTGCGGACGTAAATCATATTCCAGGAAAGGCAGGCGGATCACTCCGGTCATATGCAAGCCGAAGATTATCACCACCACACCGCCAATGCGCGCCAACCAGATGCGCGCATTATATAGCAAACCGCCCAGGAGCGAGGTCGCTATCCCCAAAGAGATGAAGACCGCGCTGAAGCCAAGCACAAAGAACAAGCCGTGGCTGAAGGAGATCCACGGGTGCGCCTTGCCATCTCGCGCCGAGGCGACAGAACGCCCTCCCAGGTAACCGACATAAGCCGGCACCAGCGAAAAGACGCACGGCGAAAAAAACGAGGCCAATCCGGCCAAAAACGCCAAACCGATACCAATATTCGCTAACTGCATAAACTCACTCCTCTTTTATGACTCCTGCACCAATACCTTCGTGCTGCCCTGACCCGATAAGGTGATGTCGCCAGTCTCTATGAGGACAACCGGCAGCGTCCAGCGGAAAATCCATAAAGCGTCCTCTGGCTTGCAATTGACACACCCGTGTGATTGGGGTGCGCCGAAGTTATTATGCCAGAAGGTTGAATGGATTGCCATCCCCTTGCTGGCAAATAGCGTTGTCCACCCAATCCCGGCCAGGTCATAGCCGCCTCCGGTTGTTCCACCGGTCATGTGGACGGCGATCAACTTACGCCAGATGGTGTGCTTGCCAGGCGGGGTTGCCCATTCGCCGCCGGCTTTCGTTTTATTATTCAATTTTGGGCCAGTGGATACCCGGCAAAAATATACTTCCGAACCGCCCTCCAGACAGGCCAGAGTCTGGTATGTCAGGTCAACCACTACCAGTTTATCGGTCGCCTCTGGGTGGATTGGGCTGATTGCTTCCGGCTGCAAAACGCGAAACGCCTGAGCGTCCGCCCAAAAGAAATCGCCATAACTACCGTAACGATCGGTCGCCCGATATAATATTTGCCCCTGGTCGGTCGTCTGAACCTGGTCAACCCACATCACCTGGCTGTAATATAAGCGCGGCGTATTCGTATAATCCAGCCATGGCGAACGCGCCGGCGGATTAGCCAGTTGCAGATCAACATACGGCACGGTCACCTCGACCCACATCCCCAATGGATCGGGCAGCGCGGCTAATGGCTGGTTGGGCAGGTTACGCACCGGTTGCAGGTTCGTAGCATAAATATACCCATCTGGCGTCTCTACATATCGCTGGTCATTCCACAATGGGCGTGAGCCGATCGTTTCTGCCAGCCAGACCACCAGCGAATCCTCTGGCAATATTTTTACCGTTGGGCTGGCCTCGTCTGGCCGCGCTTTCACTTCCACATTGCCGCCCAATACCCGGCCAAGCTTTTCCGCGTCTGGAAATTCCAGCCGCGCGGGTTGCCATTCGGGTTGATTTAGCCATGGTGGCAACGCGACGCCGCCTAACGATAAAGCAGCTATTTGCATAAATTGGCGGCGAGAGATTTTTCGGCTGCCCATCCGCTAACTTTCCACGACCTCAACGCTGGTGCTGGGCTGACCGGAAACAGTCACGTCTAACATACCGGGATCATAGACTACCTCAGGCATAATCCAGCGGAAAATCCACTTGGCGTCTTCCGGAGTGCAATTGACGCAGCCATGCGACACCGGATCGCCGTAATTGTTATGCCAAAAAGTGGAATGGATGGCGACTCCGCCAGTTGAAAATATCGAAGTCCAGGCGATTCCCGGCAGGTCATAACCGGCGCCGGTGGTGCCGCCGCTCATTTGCAACGAAATGTATTTGCGCTCCACCCGGTGCATTCCCACCGGCGTGGCCCATTTATCCACCGGGTTGCCGTACATATCATATTTCGCGCCCGTTGAAATGCGGGCAAAGTACACTTCCTCTTTCCCCTCATAGCACGAAAGCAATTGATGCGCCACATCCACAACGATCTTTTTGTCTAGCGCATCCGGGTGGATCGGCGTCAATTCGTCGTTGGTGATTGGACGGAAAGCTTCTGCAGCCGCCCATAGCTTGTCCACGCCGCCATAATAGTTTGGATTCACGCGATAATATTTTTTCCCTTGATCGGTGGTTTTAATTTCATCCACCCAGAAGGTCTGACTGTAATAAAGCCGCACAGGCAGGCCTTGCTCTAACTTGGCTTCTACCCATGAATTTGATGATGGCTCATCCTGATCCAGGGCTGCCTCAGCATAAGGCAGCGTCACCTCCACCCACATTCCTGCTCCCCGCGAGGAGGGCGGCAAAGTGTCAACCGGCTCGTTGGGCTGGTTAAGCGCCGGTTGCAAGTATGGCCCATAAATATACCCATCCGGAGTCTCCACCCAGCGCTGGTTATTGAAGACTGCGGCAGTTCTGGAACCTGCGGTTTCTTTCAACCACGGGACAACCGCGTCCTCATATAACACGCCTGAAGTAGGGCTATCCACATCGGGGCGTAGTTTTAGCTCTACCATACCGACTGCCACCCGTCCCAGGCGCTCCGATTTTGGAAAATCTGCTGGCGCGTTGCCATAATAGCGAAACGACAGTCCTCCTAAACTGAGGGCTGCCAGCTTTAAAAACTCTCGGCGCGAGAGCGCCGAACAAGGGTGCAAAGGACGCAACAGTCGGTCGTTTCCAGACATGCAGATTTCCTTCTCCGCTAGCAGTTAAGCATAACCGTAAAGATTAGACGGGTCAATAGCCTGACATTTTTCTGGTGATTAGTGTTTGGTGAGAGCCAAACTCAACGGATTGGAGCAATCCAATCCTGTGGGTTTCATTTGTTTCATTTCCCGCCAAAACTTGACAGGCCTAAATAGTTATCATATAATTAGCGTCGCTAAATATCAGTGTAGCGTACTAATAAATTAAGGAAAATCGGCAATGCAAACTGCTCTTCACGAAGTGTCTCCTGCCACAGTTGATCGTTTTCACCAGCTTTCTATGCGCCTCGCCTGGGCTTCCAGACGCCAACTGACCAACGAGCTGGATGCTTTTGGATTGACTGCCCCGCAGTTCATGGTGTTACATACCCTCATTCGCCGGCCCGACGGATGTAGCATGTCTGAACTCGCTGAAGCTTCGCAACAGGTTTCTGCCACAATGACCGGCATCGTAGACCGGTTATGCGAGCGCGGCTTGCTCCAGCGTAATCGGGCAGTAGACGACCGACGATCGGTGCGGATCCTGCTCGACCAGTCCGGCGTTGATTTGCTACAGCAGATCGTCCAAAAACAAAAAGAGCAGTTCGCGCGCCTGTTAGCCGATCTTTCAGCAGATGAATGCCAGCAGATGCTCACTTCATTGTCGCTCTATTTAGAAATTATCCTACCTAAGACCAGCGCAGGCCAGGGTCGTCTCGCCTCGCCAGAATCATAATAATTCAAAAAAGGAACCACACCCCATTATGGATAGCGCCGCCAATCAAAAAAGCATTTCAATCTTATTTTTCACGCTCATTGTCGTCATGTTGGGCTTTGGCATTATTATTCCCATTATGCCGTTCTATGTTAAAAGTTTCGGCGCCAGCGGTAGCGTGCTGGGCGTTCTAATGGCGATCTATGGAGTTTTGCAGTTTATTTTTGCGCCGATCTGGGGCAGCCTGTCAGACCGGATCGGCCGTAAGCCGGTCTTGATGATCGGCGTCTTCGGAAATGCGATTGCCCAGTTGTTATTTGGGCTTTCCACCCAATTGTGGATGCTATTTGCCGCCCGCGCTCTGGCAGGTATGCTCTCGGTCGCCACCTTGCCGACAGCCATGGCCTATATTAGCGACAGCACTACCTATAAAAACCGCAGCGGCGGGATGGGCATGATCGGGGCGGCGATGGGAATCGGGATGGTGCTGGGACCGGGGATGGGCGGTGTGCTGGCTAAACTATCGCTATCGTTCCCGTTTTTCCTGGCTAGCGCGCTCTCGCTTCTGGCGCTGGCGCTAATATTTATCTTCCTGCCAGAAGCGCCCAAATCGCCCCAGGCGCAGGAAGAAAAAGCGGGCGGGCCGCGGCTTCAGCTCATGGCGCAGGCGCTAAAAGGGCCTGGCTCATGTGTAGATAGTGTGCAGAGTAACAAGAGTACAAATGAGGTCAGGAGAAATGCGTTTACAGTTTCTGCGGAATTCGGTCATGGCAACATATCCACTGAGAAAATGTTTATGCACACCCTTGAACGGGCGTAAGAAATTGCGGACATCGGTCCACATTCCTTCGACCGTATTGACATGGACTTCTCGAATCCCATCGCCATCATCGTCCCGCGCCCATTCGTGCCGTCCATGGCAGACTGTTGCATGCGGGCGGATAATGTGGTTGTACGCTTGCCATTCATCCGTGTTGCACATCGTTCCGACCAGGGTAAATTGATGGACATGCTTCTCCAATGTCTCTTGATCGGTATGATGTACCATTCGCAGACGCACTTGCCCGCTTTCACGTCCAACTGTTCCAATAATTGGAGGACGGTCATTACCATAGGTACCATGCCCGCGCTGTTTATTAGCCCGGCAGCGTGGCGGATCATCTGGATCAGGGTGAAGTTCACCTTTTTTCCCCCGCATTCTGAAACATTTCGTCGGTTTCAGTGCAGCTATCGGGCAAAGGCGTCTCTGTTTGAGCCATTTCAGCGTTGGCTTGCACTTCATGGCGCAGTACAAGCACTGTTTTGTAATTCAGATCTAACTCCGCTGAGAGTATTTTTGTGCTTTCGCCTTTGCAAATCCCACGCATGAGCAAAACCACTTGCATGGGTGTCAGATGTGTCTGTTGAAAAACTGTCCCACTATACAGGTTGTAAGTCGTGCCACAATCTATGCAACGATATACTACCAACTTACTGCGCTTGGTCTGGCGAAAAATCCGTGATCGCTCAATAGGTTGTTGGCACTTTGGACATCGGAAACCCTTTGGATGAAAGTGTTGGGTAATCCATTCGACACTGCTGTGGTAGTCAAGAAGATCGATGATTGAAAATTCCATGTTTTCAGTTTACTACTTATTCACACTATTTACACATGAGCCACCATTTTTTGCTCTAAATCATTACATTTACGTCCCGGTTGGATAAATGTCCAGAAAATATGGGATGATCCCTAAAGATAGGCTATAGGGAGATTGAGTGCAACTTGCTTGTCAAAAAGTACA
>Ga0172371_10001970_pt1 | contig 32691 bp, 17 predicted proteins | sample Lak12m_FD_114543 | JGI IMG/M metagenome (GOLD analysis project Ga0172371, IMG submission 114543) | Freshwater microbial communities from Kabuno Bay, South-Kivu, Congo - kab_022012_12m | ecosystem: Environmental > Aquatic > Freshwater > Lake | place: Democratic Republic of the Congo: South-Kivu...
GACAGCCAGTAAAATTTATTTTTCCTGACCCATAATACATAACAAAATACGGCAGATAAGCCAAAAAACATGATAAGCGTGCTGGTATAAAGGCCGATCCTGTTTGCCGCAATAAATGTAGGCAAAGATGCCAGCATCGCGCTTATCAATCCAGCCAAGGCCCTGCTTCTATACAGCAAAAAAACTATGGCATAAAAAACTATAAGGGCCAAACCGCCAAAAATCACAGGGACTACGTGAAGAGAAAAAGCTGTGTTTCCAAATATGTACATAGCTGGCAGAAACATATAAATCTCTACCGGGCCGTGATAGTCAAGAAGCGTCAAAGGAAAAGATTTGTTACAAAAATTTATAAAATCCTTACTTTCGATATGTAGATTTTTATAAATACCCATAGCCCTGTTGCCCAACAGCCCTACATCGCAATATATCCCCTGCTCTGGCAATCTGTCAAAGGCAAAGAAAAAATATCCGCTTAAAATAATAAACAACAATATAATATCTATTGTTATCAGGAATTTCTGTTTTTTGTAAAATTTCATCTGATTAATATACCTTATATAGCCTGTATATCACCCGTCCTTCAGGCGCCTGAAATTCTTTAAAAAGCTTTATGTTTTTGCCGCATGCCAAAACCACCCTCTGAAAATCAGGATAATATTTAATCCAGGCGTCTTCTTCCGACCTGAAAAGATAATACCCTTCTTTTTCTCTATTCAATCTATTAATGAGCATTTCCTCCTGCCTTTGCCTCGGGATGGATTTATACGGCGCGTAAAATACTTCTTCTGTCCGTAGCGAAAAATTGGTTAAAAATAATATTGAATCGTTCAGCCCTGTATCCCCCAGCCCTATGTCCTTGATTTTTTCATCATTTAGAAAATTTATCACATCCGGAAGGGTATTCCACTTTAGCTCCGCGCCAGAATGAATATTTCTATAGGCATTGTAAACCATAAAAAGCCTGTAATTATGCCCTATAAATAAAATCAAAAACAGCAGAACCCCTGCCCCAAATAACCGCAACGCCTTGCCTGCGGAAGATTCAATCATTATATGCACTGGAAAAACCGCTACCATGCACATGAACGGCAGAAGAACAATCATATGGTGCACATCAAAATAAGTCATGGTAAAAGGCGATTGCATGATAATAAAAATAAACAGCAGTATAGGCAAGAGGCTATTATCTTTTTCAGATTTCTTTTTTATAAACCGGCAAGCCGCGCTGCCTATCGCAAGGACAGCCCCTGCGTAAAAAATATAGGCCCCTAAATAATTCGGATATTCTACCAGGCTTCTCAAAGCAGCGCTGTTCATAAGAGAGATTGTCTCATTGAAACGTTCCGTAAAATTTACAAAATAATTAAAATTATGCACCCCGGAACGCGAGATAAACGCGTATTTACCAAAAAAACTGAAGCTTAAGAAATGCCCCGTTATATTGCCCAATATAAATGACAATGCGCCTATAATCATGCCTGTTATAAACACAAAAATATTTTTTAAAATAAAAAAATCCCTTTTTGTTTTTTCCGTTATCGCGATATAAATCAGAAAAGCGTTGATAAACCATAAAAACTGGATCTTTCCGGACAACCCTATGCCAAGAGACAGCCCTATTAAGAACAGCCATATTTTTTTCTTTTTCTCTTGCCATAAAAATAATAGAAATACGCTCAAGAGAGAGAAAAACATGGTCAAGTTCCCTGTATAAAGCCCGATACGGCCTGCAATAATAAAAGTAGGGCTGGCGGCAAGCATTAAAGAAGCTAAAACACTGCACAGGCGGCTGTTAAAAAGCCTAAGGCAAAGCGGATACATGACAATAACGGCCAGAAGCCCCCAGATAAAACCTGGGATATGAAGGGCTATCGGCTTATTTCCATAAATATACACCCATGGCATCGCGGCATATATATCAGTAGCCGCATTGTAGCTGTTTAACATCAGGGGTATTTTCTTCCCTAAAAAATTCAAAGCTACGCTGCCATTATAATCAGAGGCGTTATTTTTCACCAATAAGGCGGCATTGCCTACTAACGCCACATCAGAATATAACCCCTGTTTATCCAGATCCCGGAAAAACCAATAAGTAAAGATTGAGCAGAAAACCGCGATCAGCAATACATCCGTGATGATATTTTTTTTAAAAAACGCTTTTTGATATATCATTATTTTCCTTTAAGCCTTTCAGGATACCTGTGGAATAAAAATAAGATATATTCGATAACCAGTGCAGTTTAATCGATATATTTTTAATAATACTGGAGTTTCTCATAATGCCTGAAATGATATTGAATAGCCTTAAGCCAAACGGCAACAGCATAAAAGGCGCGTAAATAAAGTCCACCTTAAACAGTTCTATCCTGCGGTCCTTATATTTATTCCTGAATACCACAATGCTCCTGCCTACCCTTACCATCCTTTCGTAAAATGACTCAGGGGCATAATAATGATGATGATAGGCCTTGGCGTTTTCATTATAGGCTATTTTAAGCCCTTTTTTCTCAAGTGCCAGCCCTATCTCTATATCTTCAAATGCCGCCATTTTAAATCTATGGTCAAATTTCACGCCTTCAAGCCATTCCCTGCCCAAAGATATGTTGATTGCGTAAAAATGATTGAATTTCGCGTCAAAAATATTTTTTATGGTGTGATAATGAAACTGCGGGCCTTTTGGGGCTAAAAAACGCATAAAATCACTTGGTTTACATGCCTCATCCCACATAACCATCCCAAGGACAGCCCTGTTCGGGTTATTTTTATGATAGGCGTAATGCTGGTATATCATGTCTTTATCGAATATACTATCATCGCCGCAGAATAATATAATATCGCCTTTGGCATTTTCCGCGCCTAAATTCCTTGCGCTAGCCGGGCCATTATTATCCTGGTAATAATACCTGACATTGATTTTAGATTTTTTTTTGAAATATTCTACCTGTCTCGCGGTATCATCCTTGCTGCCATCATCCACCACGATTACCTCAAAATCAACCCCAGGAAGATTCTGCTTTTCTATGGATAAAAGAGTTTTTATTAAAATATTCGCCCTGTTGTACGTAGGGATTATCACGCTAATCATTTTTTAGGTAATAAAATAAAATTTTAAACACGGTTTTCCATTCTTTCGCTATCGACGCGTTTAAGAAACAGATATGGGTGCAGCTGCATATATTTGCGTCAACTTCCTTTAACCCGTTTAAAAAACCTTCTCTATTTATAAGATCTTTGATGTTATAATTATTATCTCTCAAATTAGCTACGGGTGTTTTGAGCTCGCATAAAGACACGTCGCCGTTCGGATAAACAACCAGGATAGACCTCCCCGCAGAACAGCTCATAGGCCATTTCCAGCCAGCTAAAGATTTTTCTTTTATGCTGTGCAGATATTTCATGGCCCCTATCACTATTACCCTCTCAAAGGCATTCCTGATTTGCCTTTTTCTGCTCTTAACCGCGATCTTATGCAGGCCTTTTATCTCAGCCAAATCTGCAGGCCTTAAGCCTTTGTCTCTCCTGTCGCCTCTCATAATCTCAAATGCATGATAATCTATGTTAAAATGCGTCAGATATGCGGCAAGTTCTTTCAAACTGTCTACATTATCTTTATTAATCACGGAATTCACTACAATTTGAATATTTCTATATATCTTCTTTATGTTTTCCAGCTCCTTAATAGTTTCTATTGCCTGATAAAAACTGCCTTCTACCCCTCTGATTTCGTCATGGCGCTTCTTCATCCCGTCCAGCGAAGGATTGATCGATATCGCGGTCCCGGGAAATCTGGAAGCCAACTTTTCCGCAGCAGCCGCTATTTCTTTAGGCATATATCCATTCGTAGGTATGGACAGCGTGTCGACCTTATTATTTTTTATAAAAGTCCCGCAGATATCAGCAAGGTCTTTTCGTAAAAATGGCTCCCCTCCTGATAACAAAAGAACGGATATATTTCCCATATTTTCTGATATCTTTTTGAATTCTCCCAGGGATAGGTCGTTCTCCTTATTTAAATTCTCATGAAAAAAGCATGTCTTGCAGTAAGAATTACATTTTGAAGTCACATAAAGTATGAGGTAGTTTAGCTTGGCTTTTCTAAACAATTCTTTTTTGACATATTTAAAATATTTACTGCTTTCTAAAACCATTTTACAAACCTCTCCAAATTAAAACTGTATTATTTGAATAACTAGGTTACATATTTAACTGCGCTGGCTTTGCTCATGCCAGCAGATCTCGAGGACTCAAAATTTTCCCAGCGTAAAAATTTTGCTCCGTTTTGACCCTCGCTCGTCCCCCACCACTTTTGTTATACAAAAGTGGCGGGGGACACCATGCCCGCTCGGGTCAAAAAGGCCTCTCGACCTGCTGGCATGGGCAAAGGCAAAGTGTAACCTGACATTGAAAGTATCACAATCTACAAATTAAACACTCCCTATTTTTTATCTAAAACTACGCGTTCCTTTCCACTAAATTATGCGATTCATAAGGGCAAAAATCTGCGGGACATATCATAGGATCTTTTAATAAATTAAAATTATCTTTATGGATATACCCCAAAACCATGCTGCTCTGGCTGCAAGGAAAAACCTTTCCAGTAGGCTTGACAATAGCGTAACGGCAACCTGCCAGGCAAGGCTTGCCTTTAGGAGATTTATTCTGCGCTAAATATTCAAATTCGTCCCTATGCATATCTGTCACAGCGCTTATTTTATCTTTCTCTTCCCTGGTACTGGTAACCTTCATATTGCCTTTATCGTCGCCTCCCCGCAGGGGCACAACAGAAAAATTTAGGCCACTTTCATTAACCCTGTTTTTATAATAATCTACCTTGTCCATCTGCATCTGGTAAGCGACAAAAAAAACCATTTTATTTCTTATCCAATTTTTTAACATGACGGCCTTTTCCAAAAAGATATCAAAATCCGCAGACAAACTGTGAAACGTAGGCGTAAACTGCACCCTCTCCGGATTAATATCCCTGCTTAGTATTTCTGCCGCGCCCCAGGAGAAATTCGTGCATATTGTGACAGTGTGCATGCCGGATATCCGCTGGACTATATCAAAAAATCCTGGATAAGTGGTAGGTTCTGCGCCTGATATATACATGTTACAGCAGCCATATTCAGCATACACCCTCTTCCATATATTTTCCCATTCTCCAACATCCAGTTTTAAATCATCTTTGGATTCGTCATTCCACCTGCCGCAATATGGACAGCGGTAATTGCAGGTATAACAAATTTCCCAGGAAAATTCTATAGGATTTATTTTTGACATTATAGCCCAGCTTATTGCTTTTCGCGCGATATCCTGTAACTATCATATTCCAGCAAAAGATCATCTTTGTGCTGTTTTATCCTGGAAGCGCCGGGGCTTAAAGGTATATTCAGCGATTCCGCCAGTTCGCAGAATACCTGATGCCGCCGCAATCTTTCCGGATATGTATTTTTGCGGTCGATCGTATGCCAGAAAAGCGAACTATATCTGTTAATTACCCCGAATTCCTCTGGATGCTCATAAATATACGTGCCCTGGTCTACGCAGCAAAATGATTCGCTTGGATGGACCTGGGAAAAATAATCTTTATTCCGTTTAAGAAAATCCAGGGTTGCCTGGAAGTCTTCCTCTGTCTCTCCTGGAAACCCAAACATAAAATTTACTCTTGCCCCGATACCCACAGCGCACGTATCGCGTATTACCCGCTCAAGCACACCTACTTCATAAGGCATTTTTTTCATTAATTCCCGCACCCTTGGAGAACCGCTCTCAGCGCCGTATTCCAGCTCTACGCAGCCGGCATCTCTCATCTTTTTTAAAAACTCCATGGTCATTTCTTTCCGCAGGACAGCTGCGCCGCGCCAGCTGACTTTTTCCCAATTAGGATTATCCTGTTTTCTTTTAGCCTTCGCCTCGATAATTAAATCGCACAATACAGATAGATTCCGCATGTCGGCATTTATAACATGGTCATTGAAACTAAAAAAATAAATATCTTTATATCTATTCATCTGATATTCTATTTCTTTAAAAACCCTCTCTCCGCTCATGGAGCGGTATTTCATCCAGAATAATTTTGTGCTGCAAAAAACACATGGATAAGGGCACCCTCTGCTCAAGAAAACAGGCAGCTGTGAAAAATTGTCATACATAGAAAGCGTAAAATCGCTGAAATCCGCGAAAGGCAAATTGTCTAAATTTTTAATGGGCTCCCGGAATCCGCAATTCACCAGCTTGCCATTGTCTTTAAAAATAATCCCCGCGCAAAAATCTATTTTGTTCGCCGCCTCAAACTTATCGATAATTTCCAATAAAACGTCCTCCCCCTCTCCGATCACTACTATATCCACGCATTCATACCTGGCCAATGTCTCTGCGTTTGTTTTCGGATAACAGAATTGGCCCCCGAAAACAATAATTTTAGAGCTATTTTTTTTCTTGATCCTTCTTGCGAGTTCCAGCGAAATAATATATGTACTGCTGTATACAGAAAAACCTATAATCTGCGCATCGTTTTCCAGGATCTCATCGACAAATAAATCCATAGCAGCGCTTTTTTCCTTGATAAAGTCCGCTGTAAAATCCGCTTTTGCCCACTGCCCGTCATTTTCAACCTTCCAGATGCCAAGATTGGCTTGGCTGCTCCGCTGAACCCTTATATTCAAATCAAACACGCGCACATCATGATTATGCTTTCTAAGGCTTGCGGAAAGCAAAGCAATTCCGAGGTGAGGCGTCTCCGTCCCCCAGTTTGGACACAATACCAAGCTTACCTTCATCTTTATTTATCCCTCATGGGAAACCTGCTGGACGCCTTTTTTCTTTTTGCGCCCTGAATGCTCATTTGCAACCCATAAAGACGTCCAGCTGTCTTCTTTGCCAGCAAGCATTGCCTTGAAACAAGGGCAGTTCCATTTACCGTCTACATCGCATAGCATAGCTTCATCAAAAATCTTAAAATCTTTTTCGAAAATACTGCCTATCTTCTTAGTAAAAGGGGAACAACATCTCTTCACGTCTCCGTTAGGTAAAATTATCGCATATGTCTGGCCCATACGGCATATTTTATCCTTACCTTTTTCCTCATTCATCCTGAAATCAAGCCATTTTTTATTTACATCATCTTTGTTTTCAGGATCATTGGCAATCCTGCGCAATATTCTGCGCTCATCTTCATTATAATCATTTGGAAAATTCCTTCCTTCGTAAGCGCCCATAAAAGGGGATATGTTAAACGGGATATTGTCATGAGCGAGTATCTCTTTATACCTCTCCATATCTTTCAAAAAAGGCGGGTAACCTACACAGCAGACAGAACAGCCGTATCCATTTTTTAGCAATACACGCAATTTCACCATTAAATTTTCTATTGTAATAAACTCCGGGTGGAAACTTACGTTAAGGCATATGTTCTGATGAGAGAGCTTTTCCATAAACTTATAGATATCGAAACTCAGGTTGGTATTGATGTTTACTACATGCTTTTCTGTTAAAAAAGATACAAGCTTTATGAAATCAGGGTAAATAGACGGTTCTCCGCCCGTAAGCCTTATGGCGCAGCTGTCATAAAGATCATAAATCCTGTCCCATATATCTTTAAATACCGCAAGCTCCACGATCCTGTGCCTTGTCTGTTCAGTGCTACAATTCACTCTTCCGCGGATTATATTGCAATAAGCGCACGTATAATTACAGGAGTAAAGCATATCCCACGTCCAGAAAACACGATAAGGCGGATAAGTGCGTGGATATTTTGGAATTTGAGCGATAATTTCAGGCACGCGTTCTTCTTTGATTATTATAGGCATAGCTCTATCCATAGCCTTCGCCTTAAATCTGTTTAACGCTGTATTTTCCGGCAATCTAATTCCGGCATCAAGAAAGTTCCCTATTGCCTCTTCTGCGCCTGAATCGCTGCGATAAACCACTGCCCCGTCAGCTTGGATAGTAATGTCGCAATCTTCGGCATACAAATAATCTTTGGATAAATTGCTTGGCATCAACAACGATAAAAAAGTTTTGCATCCTGCGCCATCGCAATCCATGACCGCCTTTTCTTCCGCCGTATAGCCATCCGGATAATTGATTCCGTTATATATTCCTGAAAAAGGCTGCATAGAAAAATTTATGTTTTCTTTGCTGAATCTTTCTTTGTATGTTTTGCTTAATTTGATTTGGGGCGGATAAGCCAGGTACAAGACATCGCACTTAAACCCTCTCTTTTTAAGCGATTTTACCCTGGCAATAAAATCATCGCAGCTAATCCAGGAAGGATGAAAGGTTGGGATTATCTTGACCTTTTCAGGATCCCACGCGTCAATAATAGGCGCATCCAGCATTGACAGATTAGTGAAAATCTTTATTGAATGCATCGAAGATACGCGCCTTACCAATTCATTAAAATTCGGATAGCTAAACGGCTCTCCTCCGCTTATTTCTACTTGAGCCTCTCCGTATTTGTCATAAATCTTTTTCCAGAAGCTGTATATCTCATCGCGTAAGGAATAACTATTTTTCTTTTTCGCATGAGCCCATTCGCCGTAAAGCCAACAGTAAGAACAGCGATAATTGCAGCTATGATGAATATCCCAGTAAATCCGAAGGCTGTTTTTTTCGCAAAGTTTTATCTTTTCATCTATTATGCCGGCAAAATTTTTATTTTGGTTCACTTTTAGCGCGTCAATATAATACTGCAGCGCCTTTTTTGCATCGCCCTTCTGAAAACACTCATTGCCTTTTTTCAGAAGATGGTCCACTTCTATGTCGAAATCCATTGAAAGTTTGGCGCCTGCTATCTTTTCCAGCGCGTTCAATCTCTGCCGCCTTATTTCTGGAGTGCTGGTGCCGTCTCTGGCGCGCCATCCGTCCCCGCCTTCAACATCGGAAAACTCTATATCCCATTTTTTACTGTTAATGCTCAACTCTCTTGATAAATAAAGCGGGTTTAGCGTAACCATGTTCACATATTTTAAATTATGTTTAACGAACTGCGCGGTCGCGTTGAATTCTTTTTCGCTTTCTCCAGGAAACCCTATTATTATGTTAAAACTTTCATCCATCCCTGCCTCGCGCGTTTCCCTGATAACCCTGTCGCATAATTCTACGGTAAAATTTTTGCGCATAAGCTTCAAAATAGTGTCACTGCCGCTTTCCACCCCATAGCTCAGCCATTGGCATCCCGCCTCTTTCATCTTTTTTAAAAAGCCTAAGTCCATTTCTTCTCTTACTACAGCTTGTCCGCACCATTTTATCCTCACCCCGCTATCAGCCAGCAGGAAGCAAAATTCTTTTAAGGTATCCATGTCTGCGTTTACCAATGAATCGTTAAAATAGAACCATTCCGTATCAGGGTATTTATCTTTCTGGTATTTTATTTCCTCGAAAACATTTTTCGCGCTCCTGTGGCGGTATCTTTTGAACCTGACCCATTCGGAGCAAAAGACGCATTGATTTATGCACCCCCTGCCTATTAAAACAGGCAGCATCTTTTCGCGGTATTTGTCAGCTTGAAAATCAGAAAAATCCGCGAACGGCAGCAGGTCTATATTTTCAAGAAGCGGTTCATCTCCTCCGTCTATGACGCATCCGCTTTCCTTATCCTTAAATGCGATACCGGCGCATTTATCGAGCCTGCCTGTTGTTTCTATGATGTCTAATATATTGCAAAAACTGTTTTCTCCTTCTCCTGTGCATATGGCATCAATTTCTGGATCGCGCAGGATCTCAAGGCCCCTGTCGCTCCTAAAACAATGCGGCCCGCCTAAAATCACTATCTTTTCAGGATCAGCCTTTTTTATCTTTCTCGCCAGCTTCATTGTAAAGAAATAATTTCTCTGGTTTACGGAAAATCCTATAACAGATGTGTCCAGCTTAAGCAGGTTGTCCGCAAAGTTATCTATAAAATACTCGTATTTGTTAAACATGCCGGCCGCAAAACCTTCATCGGTCCAGCATTTGCCATGCGCCATGCCAAGCCAGCTGTCCTTTTCCATTGTATCGGTTACATGGTTAAAAAGTTTGATGTTTAAATCGTAACAAATAACCTCATGGCCTCTACGCTGCAATACAGCTTTTAGAAGCGCCAGGTTATATGGCGGGCTATCAATACTCCATGAAGGGCACAATACTATAGGAATAACCATATCAGTAACCTCTCAGCAGTTAACTAAATTGTCGTATTCATTGCAAGGGCAATTATCGGATTCGCAGGGCAGCGGATTATCAAAAAGTTTAAAACCCTTATCCAAAATATTGCCTATTGACTTGCCTGATAAAGGGCCGCATCTTACCACATTGCCATCGCCTTGTATGCTGGCATATTTATATCCGGCATTACACAGCTTGCCTCTGGGGCTCTTCGCGTTCAAATGGTATGATAACCTGTCAACATCGCCTAAATAAGGCCGCATCATATCCTTGTCCTCCTGCGTATAAGCCTCAGGATATTTTCTGCCTTCATGTTCTCCCCAAAAAGCCGCCAACGCAAAACCTATTCCCGCGTCCCTGAAAACCTTGCTCAACCTGTCTATCTGTTTCATTTGAGGCGGATAAGCAAGAAAACATACGCCTGACTTAAATCCAGCGTCATTCAATATGCGGGCTTTCCTTATAACCGTCTCCAGATCTATAAAAAAGACATGATAGTTTAAATCCAGATTTACTCTGTCAGGACTTACCTCTTTTACAAAACGCTCAACATCTCCTGATAAATTCGTAGTTATCTTTACTAAATGAACACTGGAAAGCCTTTTAATAAGCTCTATGAAATGAGGATAAATGAACGGCTCCCCTCCCACTATCTCTATTTTAACCTCTCCGTATTTATCATAAATCCTGTTCCAGTGCGCTACCCATTCATCAGGAGAAAGATAAACATTTCGTTTTTTCATATTTGCCCATTCTTTATAAAACCAGCAATAAGGGCACCTGAAATTGCACTTGTAATGAATGTCCCAGCTAAACTTTATCATCTCATTTTTTATCAAAGGTTGTTCTCCTGTACACTACTCTATCGTATCTTCCTTGCCCGTGACGCTGTATTCTGCGCAAGGACAATAATCCACATCGCAAATCAATGGTTTATCATATAGCTTAAAATCTGGATCTGTAAAATTGCCTACCACGAACCTCTCATCCACTTGTCCGCACCTTACCACCTTTCCATCTGGACGCAGCAGCACAGAATCATAACCAGCATTGCAAGGCATGCCTTTTCTGTTTATCCTTGAAAACCAGATGTCTGTCAAGCCGATCAAACTTTTTTCTTCTTCTGTATAGCCATACGGATACTCTTTATTATTATATTTCCCAAAAAAAGCTACAACCTTGAAATTTTCTCCTGTCTCTTCAAACAGCCTGTCTTTAAAATATGTTAATTCGCTCAAAAATGGCGGATACGCAACGAGATTCAGGCATCCCTGGAAATTATAACCGCGGATAAGTTTTGTTTTTTTTATAAAGCCTTCCAATGTATCGAATTCTTTATGAAAAGAAAGCGACAAAGAGACATTTGCCGGGTTCATCCTGCTGACAAACATATCTAAATCAGCGGAAGTATTAGTAGTGATATTCATAGAAATGCCTAACCGCGACAGCCTATCTATGATTTCGATAAAATCAGGGTATATGAGAGGTTCTCCTCCTGTAATAATTAAAAAAATGTCTTTATATTTGCCGTAAATAGAGCTCCATAGCCTCACCCATTCGCTTACTGAAAGGTAGAGGGTTTTATGTTTATGCTTATCCCACTTATCCGCATAAAAACAATAGGAACAACGATAATTGCAGTCATAAGAAATATTCCATGTCCAGCGTATTCTTTGCGTTCTCATGTTCATACAAGTCAGCGCGAAGCTCGTTTCATTCGCTTCGCTAATCCAAAAGATTGCGGAGTAGCGGAGCGAAGCTCCGCGCAAAAAGGAAATCCCAATACTATAAATTTAAAAATTATCCCCCCATAAGACATTGATGTCCGTATTCTTGCCATTTCCTCTGTGTATAACATGCGACTTAAAATCATTGACACAGGAAGGATTAGCCCTTAAACAGTGCTTAAAACAAGAGCTGGTACAGTCAATAAGGGACTTTCTCAGTTTTCGGTAATAAGGCCCGTTCCATATATCCATAAAGCCCGTTCCGCCGGAAAGGATTTCATCGCAGTCTTCGGAAGCGTCGCAAGGCAATGTATGGCCTTGCGAATCAAACATTATCTGGCTAAATGGTTCTCGGCATATGCCTGGCTTGGGATAATCAGCTAAGCCAAAGCGCGGAGGCAGGTCTATCTTAATATTTAACCTGCCTGCCAAATCCTCAGCTTCATCAAGCATGTTATTGGTCAAACCCTGCTTAAAAAAACAGGAGAGATATTTTTGAGCAGGTATATAGATATAATTATAGTAACAAACCACCTTGTCTGCGCGAAGATCTGCTGCAAAACGCACAAAATCAGGCAGATTATCAATATTAAGGGTAGTGGCTACAAAGATAAGGTTAATCTGCGGCTTATCTTTAGTTTTCCTGTTAGCTATAAGATATCTTATTGAATTCACCGTCTCTTCGAAATTGTCCATGCGTGTCATTACCTTATGGAGCGCGGCATTGCTCGCGTGCATCGAAACATGTATAGTGTAACGGCTTTTGCCATTAATAATTTTCTCGCGAGCCCACGGCGCCAATGAAGAGCCGTTGGTGGAAAAGAATTTCTGGACATGGGGAAAGCTGCTGTCAAAGAATTCTAGTATCTTTTCAGATTCAGGAAGCTGGAGATACTCTCCTGAACCTGTCAGTATAAGCGTTTCGCAGCTGTTGATAACTGGATATAAGATTTTTTCAAACCGTTGGCGATGCGTCTCCAGGTTAAAAAATTCATATGATGGCCCGCGCGAACAAAAGACACAGCTTGAATTACAGGGCCCGGCCGCCTGTATAAAAATCGACTTGGGCGTAGAGGCCAGGGTTACCTTGCGCGAGTTGTATTCATCGTCATTATTTACGGAATTAGCGTTTTGCGCGAGCTGAGAATCTTTGGAATGCGCAACTTTCACATGCTTATCTGTTTCAAGAGTTTCTACCTCAACCCGTTCATTTTCTTTTTTCTCTCCGAACAGTTCATTTTCATCGCAAGGGCAGTATTCAGCATCGCATGTTAATGGGCTGTCTAATAATTTAAATCCCTGGTCAAGAAAATTGCCTAACAACATCTTTTCCCCTACTTGGCCGCACCTTGCAACCTTGCCATCAGGAAATATCAGCGCAGAATTATAGCCTGCCGGGCAGTTATAATCTTTTTTCCTTACCTTGCTCATCCATGATTCATCCACGCCCAGGAATTCTTTCTCTTTTTTGCTGTAGGCGAATGGGTATTCCTTATCCTGATATTTACCCCAAAAAGGGATAATCTTTGGTTTTTCCCCTATAGAACCGAACTGCTCAATAATAGAATCAAGCCGATTCATTAAAGGCGGATAAGCCACAAAATTTATACAGCCTAAAAATTTCCGTTCTTTTAAAAATTTAACTTTTTTTAAAAAAGAATCCATATTCTCAAAATTCAGCTGCAGGCTGGCAGATACAGAAACCCTTGACGGGTCTATCTTTTCAGCAAAAGTATCCAGATCCCCGGATGTATTTGTAGATATATTGATAGGATAATGAACAGAGGAAAGCTTTTCTATCAGCTTTATAAAATCAGGATATATAAAGGGTTCTCCGCCGGTAATAAGTATGTAAGAGCGGCCGTATCTGTCATAAATCCTGTTCCAATAATTCATCCACTCATCCGGAGATAAGTATATATTTCTTTTTTGATACTCCAGCCATTTGCCTTCAAAAAAACAGTAAGGACAGCGGTAGTTACAGCTATAATGGATATTCCACGTAAATCGCGTTTCCGGTTTAACAACCTCTCTCATGTTAAAAAACCTCTCTTTCATCAGTATAATGCGCTTTATGAGCATCAAAAATATTTATACTTGAAGGGTTTGCCTGCGCGCAATGATCGAAATAGGGGCAGTTCTTCTCCGCGAAGATTTTCCTTATACCCTGATAAGCTGGGCCGTTCCATACATCAAAAAAACCCTTTGCTGTTATTATATCAATATGCCTGTTTGATTTTTCGCATACAAATACCCTGCCTGCGGTATCAAAAATCATCTGGCTCCACGGTATTCGGCATAAGCCAGGATCCGCGTAGCTGTTGTTTCCAAAGCATGGCGGAAGATCCACTGTAAAATCCAGGCCTTTAGCTGTTTCAGAAGCATCGCTGATTGCCTTATTTACGGCTGGCTGCCTAAAATAACAGGAAAGATAAGTCTGCGTTCTATCATGTATGCAGGCGTAACGGCATATAATTTTATTAATGCCCGCCATGTTAGACGCGAACTTTACCATATCCGGCAATTCTTCGATATTCAAAGTCGTGGCTGTAAAAAATATATTCACCTCCAGCCTGTCAGGGCTGACCTTTGTTTTTAATAAACATTCCAGGTTACGGAGAACATTGGGCATATTATCGCTTCTTGACATTACATTGCAGCGCTCAAGGCTGAACGCCGGCAGCATAAAATTTATAATAAATTTACTCCTGCAAGAAGCAATAATATCGCATATGGCTGGAGAAAGGCTGTATCCGTTAGTAGAAAATATCTTGGCCGGCTTAGCCAGATCTTTGTCAAAATAATCCAGAATCTCCCTGGCTTCATTAAGCAATAAAAAATCCCCATGCCCAAAAAATATAATCTCTTCCGCGTTTGACATAAACGGCACAAGCTTTTCCTCATAGCGCGACCTGAATGCCTTCAATGAAAACAGATCACAATCTCCGGATTGTTTCTCAAAGATAAATGCGCCCTCAGAAGGCCCGTTAACCTCGATAAAAAATTTCCTCGGGAGGGAGCTTAATATCAATTTTCTGTCATTGAACTCCGCGTCATTAAGCCTGGCGTTATCGCGAATTTTAAGTTTATCGATATCCGCGAAATCTTTATGTTCCATGCGGCTTTCTCTGGCTGCCTTCGGCATCTGAATCAAAGAAACCGCTTCTTTCAGCCTTTTCATTGTATTCTCGCCAAAATTAAACAGGGGGTCGCCCTCATAAACCTTGCCAAGGTAGAATCCCAACCTGTCTTTTACATGCTCGTTTAAACGGTTTAGTTCAAAATATTTCAATAAATACTCAAGGGCATTTTTTATGTCTTTCTTTTGTTCATAATACAGGTAAAGATTAAAATATTCATCCAGGTCCACGGAAGTCTGGACTCCGCAGCCTACATCTATCTTTAATGAAGACGCCAACTGCGAAAATTCCCTGCATCTCCGCAATCTTTCAGGATAAGTGTTTAACCCATCGGCGCTCTCCCAGAATAAGTGGTTAGGGGGGTTTGGCTTTATGCCAAATTCTTCCAAGCGCCCTGCCATATAGCTGAATTCCTCAATGGCGCAGTATGTGCGGCTGGGATATGCCCTATCAAGGACGCTGGAATTTCTTTTGATAAATTCCAGGGTTTCTTTAAAATCCTCTTCTGTCTCGCCCGGAAACCCGAACATGAAATTACCCGTAACACAGATACCTGCCTTATGCATATCCCTGATAATCCTGTCCGCATCCTGTATGCGGTAATGTTTTTTCATCAGGCCCAATACCCTTTGAGACCCGGATTCTATGCCAAATATTATATGTTTACATCCGGAATCCCTCATCTTTCTGATAACTCTACTATCCATCTCCGGCCTGATAATCATATTAGCCGACCATTTCATATCAATTCTATCGCTTATCATCAGGTCGCAAAATTCTACCAGATACTTCATGTTTCCGTTAAACATAAGGTCTATAAAATTGACATGCCCCAGATGCGGATTCAAGCCTTTTTCTTTTCTCTTACGGTATTTTATCTCCTCAAAAATCCTTTTTCCGCTCATGGCCCTGTATCCGGTCCAAAACGCCCTTGAACTGCAAAAAGCGCACCTCTGCACGCATCCGCGGCTGGCCATAAAAATAATATGGCGGGAATCATCATATCTCGATAACGGCAGATCCGTAAAATCCATGAAAGGCAGGGTATCTAAATCTTCTATGAGGCCCCTGGATTCCGTATCCACTATCTTATCTTTTTCCTTATAGGATATACCAGCGCAGGAAGAGATATTTTTCCCTGCCTTAATAAGATCCGCTAATTCCACAAAAGTAACTTCTCCCTCCCCTGATATAACTATATCTACGCAGCCAGTATCCAGAACCTCTTTTATAAATCTTCCCTCGAAAAATAAAGGCCCTCCAAAGACAATGATTATATCCTTGCTGATGCCCTTTATCATCCTTGCTATTTTCAAGCTGGATATCTTAGAAGCTGCGTTTACAGAAAAGCCTGCGATCTTTGGCCTGGCGTCTATTAATTCATTCACATATTTCTCTATCAGGTTTTTATTGTCTTTAATAAACTTATCCACGTCTTCCTCTTTATACCATGAAAGGCTTCGTTCCCATGCCCATGAATCCTTATAACAGGATGTCCTGTTAAGATAAAGCTTTATATTAAGATCAAAGCATGATACTTCATATCCCGCATTCTTCAGGCAGCTGGATAGCTGGGCTAAAGCTAATGGCGGGTCATAAGTTCCCCATACTGGACACTGGACAAGTAATATTTTCATACCGTTATCTCACCGAATAAACAACAAAAACTGGTTTTCCGTCTCTTTGATAAAACAACTTCTCCTCTGTTACGCCTTTATTCATCTCTTTGGCAATTCTGGTAAATGTATCAAAACGGCTCATATTAGTGAACTTAGCCGTATGAAAGATATACAGGCGAGAAGGATCAATAAAGTATCTTCTGCAATTTTTTATAAATGATACATCATCATATCCACTGCCGTAAGGAAACGCCTTGACAAAATTATAAACAGGCTTGGGTTCTATAGCGCCTGAGCCAAGGAAAACAATATTATAGTACATCCCCCAATCGCACACGACAGGTTCTTTCACTCTCTTTGCCTTAAGCCAATCCGCCAAAGCGTATATGGCATCAGAGTTATTGCCTATGCCGCCTGTATGCCTAAAATAACGCTGCCAGCTGAAAAAAATATTGATATTAATGGCTGATATCAATAAAACCATGCCAAAAGAAAAAATCATTAGATACTTATTTCTCCTTGCCATATCCGCTAACGCTACAGCTATAATAATGATAATTAATGGATATAGAATAAACATATGCGGCCCGCCAAGCTGAAAAGATATAAGCGGGCTCAATAAAATTATTATTAACGCTAATCCGCATAAAAATAACACTCGTCCCTTAGAAAAGAAGGCCTTGTTTAACAGGAATAATGCGGCCAGCCATATAAAACAAGCGCAGAAAAACCATACAAGCATATTATTCACAGGGATTTTTAAAAGCGGCTGCGGGCAATCCCAGCTGCGGCAGAACCAGCTCCCCTGTTCTTCAAATGACCATCGGCCGCTGATGGAACATAAAAAAACATGCAGCCTCCGCGAAAGATTATCTATATAACAGCGCCTGTTATCGCTATTCAAAAAACTGCTTGCGACAAACTGAAACGTAGAAAATTTTGAAGTAACATTATACACTACAAATAAAACGCTTCCGGATAAAAATGCCGCTATTCCGGTTAAAAGGGTTACCGCTTTATTGCTTCCCAGTATCTGCCATATCCTGCGGAAATATATTAACGCGAAAATCAGCAGGGCAACAATAAACCATGAGTACCATACCCGTATGGACAAGCCAAGCCCTAAAAAAAACATCCCTAATATGAAGTAATTTATTTTTCGTTTCTGATACCATATATAAAAACATAATAATACTGCCATCATTGCCGGATGAAGCATGGACGCGCTGTTAAGCCCTAATTTATTTTCCAATAAAAATACGGGATTAACAGCCAACAAGATAAGGGATAATAAAGCCGCCTCTCTATTAAAAAATCTCCTGACAAAATAATACAGCAGAATTAAGCCAATAGCCCCTGCCAATATCGGCACTAACCGTATTGTAACAACATTTACCCCGAATAACGACAAAAATGGCAATAAAATATAGCTTTCCATCGCGGATTCCCGGCTAACTAACATTAAAGGAAAATGTGTGTTAAAAATTTTAATAGACGGCATAAACGGCCCCATCTTTTTCATTATCTGCAAGCTTCCGCACGCAGGAAACGCTTCGTCATCATATAAGCCGGGCAGTTTTATATTTATCAGCTCCAAAAATAAATACAGGGAAACAAAAATAAGGAGCGCCGCTTTTGGGTTATCGCATATTTTTTTAAACAACGCCTTTGGATTCATGCTATGCCTTTAAAACTGACAAGTTTTATCCCTGATCCTTCTATGCTTTTCTTTACGCGGTCTGAAGTCAATGCCTTTAATTCCCCCTGCCAATCATAATCCCAATGCCTGTAAGCCTCTGATCCTGCCTGATGCTCTCCAGGGTGGCATGTCAACTCCGCGATTCCAAAATCAAAATTTGCTAATGACCTTCTGATTGATTCGGCAGAAAGCTGCCCGCTGTCCAGAAACCCAAAAAAATAATCCGTCCTGATAAAGCCTCTATACTGCTGATTAAATTTTGACAGCAGGCAAAATAAAGCCAGAAAACCGAATTGCGCGTATCTCTGCCATCTAAAATTATAAAAACTAATCTTCTCGCGTGGATAGCGGATAATTTTTATATTATATTTCTTTGCCAATCTTATTACAACAGTTAATATGCCGGGCAGCATGTGCACATAATTATGGCTGTCAATATGCGTTGGCGACAATCCGTTTTCTAATACCTTTTTTATTTGCGCCTCCAGCTCATTCTCAATATCAACATGACTTATTCTTCCTGAAGCATAATTAAAGATAAAATTTAGGCGCGGCCTTAAAAAACAGCCCCTTTTATTAACCAGGCTTGGGACAGCCTCTTTCCCAAGTATTGGTTTTTCTTCGGTTAAACAAAGATGTATACCTATATCTAATTCTGGATTCTCTTTCGCCAGCCGCACAGCGTCATTAAAATATCCGCCGACAGATAATAACGAAGCGCTTGTCACCACCCCTTCCTTAAAAGACCTGATAATGCCTCTATTAATATCCTTGGCCAGGCCAAAATCATCAGCATTGATAATCAAAAATCTGATATTTTTTTTATTTTCTTTTAAATAACACATGGCAAAATAAACACCAGGCGCTCAATAACAGCTGTTTAAACAGGCGCATGGACCTTATGCGCCTTAAATAAGAAAAAAATATTCTTGGCTTGAGATAAAAATCTCTTAATGCCTTTTTTCTTGTAGAGGCCAAATAATCATCTGTTAAGCCAAAAGGCCTGAAAACAAGCTCAAAACAGCTCATCTTTTCTGTGTTATTATCGAAACTGCCGTAAGACCTTATGCTTTTCCATATGCGCGAACCATGGTACGGGGTAAAAAAAGTTATGGAGATATCGTCTATGTCCAGGCGCCTTATAAGCTTGGCCGTATCGCGCAGGGAATCTTTATCTTCAGAAGGGTTTCCCCACATAAAAAAACATTTGATTTTCAGGCCTGCCTTTTTTGTAAGGGTTATCGCGTCCTTTATCCTTTCTGTGCTGATGCCTTTTTCATAAAAATCCAGGATCCTTTGACAACCGCTTTCAATCCCATATGATATCTGCCAGCATCCGCCTGCCTTAGCTATCCTCAAGGATTCTTCATCAACGCTGTCTATCCTGGCCAGCGCGCTCCACTTAACCCTAAGCCGCCTTTTCCTAAACAGGCTGGCCATAGACTCTAACCTTTCTTTGGATACCATAAAATTATCGTCTTCGAACATTATATCGGTTATATTATAGTTCCGGTTCAAAATACATGCCATCTCGGTTATGTATTCAGCGCTATGCATGGTTACCTGGTCCCCGAATACCTTTTTATCGCAGAATAGGCACTTTCCGAAACATCCACGGGAAGATATCAGGGAAAAACCATTCCCGCCAGCCAAGCTTTGAGCAGGTAATCTATAATACCTTTTTATATCCGGCAGTAAATCGAACGCAGGATAAGGCAGGCTATCCAGGTCCTTTATCCTGTTACGCGGAGAAGACAGCCGGACATCCTTACCCTGCCTGAAAACAATGCCTTTGACAATGCCCATGTTTTCATCATTATCTAAAGCCCGCATAAGCTCTATAATAGTATCTTCCCCTTCGCCGATCACTCCCGCGTCAAAAGACCCGCATTCTTCCATGGTTTCTTTGGGCAATGAGCTGACATGGCATCCGCCTATTATGATCTTGATGTCAGGGTTCAGCCCCTTTATGCCTAAAGCTAATTCGTAAGCGCTTTTTATCGCCATAGTGGCCGCGGTTATGCCAACATAAGCCGGGCGATAAGACATTGCCATGCTTATTGTCTTATTTAAACTAAGCCCTGTTGCCTGAGAGTCAATAATAGCGGCGTCAAACCCCTTTTGCCTGACAGTTCCGGCAAGATAACACAATCCTGCAGGCGGTTCGCTGCCTCCGGCATACCCCAAAGAGCCGTAACGCCTGTCAATGCTCAGCGGAGGATTTACAAAAACTATTTTTCTATTGTTTATGGCATACATAGAGCACATGAGGATACAAGTATCCTTTGCTTAAATCAAATACGCTGGTAATAAATCCGCATTCTTCCAGAAGGCCGGAATAACCTTTTCTATCAGAGAAATAAAGCCCGCCCGCAGAGGTTAACCTTAAAACCCTGACCGCTAAAAATTCCTGAATATAAACCCATAAATATTTTAAACCAAAAGTTTTGTCAATATCCTTAATAATCAATAAACCGCCGGTTTCTAATGCCTTGTATGATTTCTCCAGCAATTTTCTCTTCTTGGCAAAACTTAAATAATATAAAACATCTATGAGCGCTATGCATTTTGCATGAGGCAGGCTAAAGTCAGCTGAAGTAATATCTCTCTCTTCAACCTTGACATTTTTCTTATCTTTTACGCTTTTCCCGGCGATTTCAATTTTTCTTTTATCCATATCAAAACCAAACAGCTGATTTTTATCTGGCTTTAAACTTAACAGGTTCAGCAAAAGAGCTGTCCCGCATCCTAAGTCCACTATACTGCCTTCTTTGGGAATAAATTTCTCTATCTCCTCAAACGGGCAGGTTTTGAATCTTATAAAATTGTATGCCTTTATCCTAAGATTTACTTTTTTGTAAAATTTTTTCACTTTGCCATAAATAGCTGACTTTTTAGAGAATAGCCTGATTTCCGGATAAAACTTTATCATCTCATACAATATCTTGCCTATTACCGAAAGAGTGGATAATCTTGAAACCCCGTAGGCCCTAAGATTGTATTCGACGTTTACTTCCTTTATTGATAAGCCTATCCTTTTTGCTTTTGCCAGAAATTCCGCATTTATAAACGAGCCCTCTGACTTTAGCTTAATATCGCTTAAGATATCCTGTCTAAATATTTTTAACGCGAAATTTACATCTTTAACCTCCAGGCGGAATATAATATTTATTAAATTATTGTATGCCCACGAATAAAACACCCTGATAAGCGACTCTCTCTTGCCTATCCTTGACCCTATTACAATATCTGATTCAAAAATTAAAGGAAGTATTTCCTTCAGCCGGAATAAATCAAACGGTAAATCAATATCGGTATATATAATTATATCCTTAGTGGCGCAGGAAAAACCTGTTTTTAGCGCCCCGCCTAATTTCCTGTTCCGGTTATGATGGGCAACTTTTATTCTACTGTCAGCTCTTGATAAACCATCAGCTAATTGCCCGGAGCCATCGAAGCTGGCATCATCTACAATAATTATCTCATAATCAGATGTCAGTCTCTCCAGGGCAGATATCGCGGCATAGACTGCCCTGGGCAGGTATCTTATCTCGTTATACATCGGAAAAATTAAAGAAATAGATTTATCTATCATTATCAATGCCTGTTCCTGAAATAATTTTCTTTAAATAGCGGAAGATTGATTCTGCGGCTATTTTATGGCCTTCCGTATTCGGATGAACAAAATCTTCCGGAGTTTCCCGCAAACTGTAAAGGTCTAAGCCGTAAAAATAAGGGTGTAAATCCAAATAATTTATATTCAGATCCCCCAGGGTTTCTTTAATGTCATTATACATTCTGATCTCATAAATATCATAATCAATTAGCGGCTTTAAATATGGAAAAATAACGCCTGCTAACATGATATTTTTCTTGCCGCAGTTATCCTTCATCTTCTTTAAACAATACAATCCTTCTTCTTTCCTGTCTGCCAAAGAATCCTTGGCATTTCTATATTCAGCATAAAATATATTCTCAAGACGGATTACAAGAAAACGATATAAGGCGGAATGGCGAAATAAGAATTTGTTCATGCAATAACGCGATAATCTGGGAAAAGGGTTGTAGTATTCGATAAGATTATTTTTGTCTTTATAAACAATGGGGCTCCAGACTTCAAAATCATTTATACAAAAACCTATTAAAACCATATCTGGAGAAAAACCAGCCCCCTTTTTTTCTAAATAATTTAAATACTGCCTTACCCCTATTCCCGGCAGGGCCGCGTTTAAAACCTCAAATCTGCTATTTTTAAAATCAAACTGGTTAAGCATATCCTCTAACATGCTGGGATACAGATTATTAGCAGTAATCGAATCGCCGAGAATTAAAATTCTATAGGCGCCTTTCTTTTTTTTAACAGTGTATTCTTTATCGAACATGCCCAAAGAATTAACCTGAGGAGAAGAATTTGGAATTAGCTCATAACCGGTGACATCTGACGGCCTATAGGATACCGCAGGATTGCCTTTGTAATTAATAAATCTGAGATACCTGTTCAACTCATTATTGGGAATAATCCGGAATACCGCTTCTAAGATTAATACCGTTAATGTCGTGCTTAAAACAGCGACAGCAATATTTTTTTTCATCGCGCTCTTTAACCCAAATTTTATCAGGACTATTCCCAAGATTAAATCTATCGGTTTCAACGTTCCGCGCAAGGAACCCCATGCCTTAGCCAGGACAGGCTCTATATTTTAATTATAATATTATAAATATTTTGCGCCATTATCCTGTATCCATTTATATTACAGTGCCCATCCTCCGCGAAATAATCTTCTCTTTTGTATCCCTGTTCAGCTCGCATTTTTTCAAATATATCCTGATTATCTACGAAGGCTATCTTGTTAACACCTGCCGTCTCTTTCAATGTATCGTTTACCCATGAAGCAGGATAAGCCTGCAGTATCAGCCTGATATTCTTAGCGGATAAAAACCTGATAATATTGCGTAAATCATACGCTAAAGTCATTTTAAAAACTTTCATGTTTCCATAATCAGGAAGGCCATGAGTTAACAGCGCGCCTGCCATCTCATTGTTAGGGTTCAAAACATGAATTACCCTAAGCTCATCCATTGCCTTGTCTTTCTTTCCAGCCCTGTAATACGCATTAAATAAATTTTGATGAAATTCTTCATTTAAGGGGTTTATCCGTGCGGCTTTCCTGAGATTCTCTATAGCCAGCCTCAGGCTAATCTTTTCATCCCAATCCGGGCATCTGTGTAAATAGATAAAGCCTAATAAAAAATAGGCTTTTTCATTATAAGGATCCGCCTCTATAGCTTTTTTGCATTCACCTATGGCGGAATCTATTTTACGTTCTGCCTCATAAGCCCTTGCCGCTTTCACATGCCCTTCCGCATCCATGCTGTATTCCGCCGGAATATCTTTTTTAATATCTTTTTGCGGCTCTGGAAGCTTATTCCAGGTGTAATATTTCGCCCTCGCTGAGATATTACCTCTAACAGCTGTTACAGCGGATTTAAAAAGTTTATAGCTTCGCGCATGGCTTAAAAAAGCGTCCATGCGGTAAATATATGTCTTCGGAGACCTGTCTTTAAATAAAAAATAATTACTGTCTATAAAATTATTTGTATTATTGCATCCTATTAATATAACCACTATATCAGGTTTATATTTATAAATATTATTTTCCAGGTCTTTTAAAACGCGGGAGGAATTCTGTCCGCTTATTCCCGCGTTGTAAACTGTGTATTTGCCAGCCGAATAGCTGTCTAACATCATCTGCAGCTGTTCAGGATAAGAAAAGCCCTTTGGAGATCCTTCTCCAAAAGTAAAGGAATCTCCCAGGCATAATATTTTAGTCATGCCATTATCTTTTGCGGCTGGCATCCCTTCAGCGCCTATTCTGTAATTTCTATAAATTGCCCCCGCTGCGCGAATGGACATTTCCATGAATATAAACCCTGCTATTATGCCGAAAACTATAAGAAGGATTTTTTGTTTATTAAGCGTCATTTTAACAAATAAAAATAGTTTTTTTAATCCCCGAATTTACATTAGTAATTATAATTGTTTCGCAAACTATTATAACCAGAGAAAATATTGTAGTACTTTAAATAATAAGTAATACTATTAACGCTCCCAAGTCCTGGCAGGCCTAAAGAAAAGCCTTGCCAATTTGAGCGGGCACGGTGTCCTGCGGCCAAGCCCATTCGGCGCTGAAAGAGTTTCGCCGGCCGCTACGGTTTACAGCTCAGTTTTTATACTGAAGGTAGCCTTGACAGTATAAAAACTTCGCTGTAACCCCTTGCGGCCTTATAAGCTAAATACTATGATGCCGAAACTTTTCTGAGGCGCCTCAGGGCTCGGCCACAGAACAAGCGAAAATCGGCACGGAGCGAAAGCCGCCTCGGCGAGCCGAAAGCGAGACGGTTTTTTTCTTTAGGCCTGCCAAGACTTATTAATAATAGAAATTACCCAGCGAATAAATTTAACTCCTTACACAATTTAAGCTTATCAGCCTTTCGGGCAGATATCTTCTTGAATTTTATAACCTGCAATGCCTCCAGCAGGCAGACAGCATAAGGCGCTATGGTTATATTTTATCGAAAAATGAATGGCAGGAAAGAATATCTATGTTAATCAATCCTGAATGCCTGCATTCCGCGCAGATATGCCTTCTGTCTTTTTTCGCCGCACCCTTGTCTTTTATATGCATCCGCGCCATTCTATACATCTCTCCATTCCATAATTCCTCAAACGGCTGGTCAAAGACATTGCCAAAGTCATCCTTCTCCTCTTCCACTGAACAGCAGGCAGAGACAGAGCCGTTGGTATTGACGGCTATCGCCTCCCATGGCCAGTGGCAAAACGCCTTATCATTTAATTTAAAATAATCAAAAGTCATGCTATCCTCTTTTATTTCATTGTTATAATTACTGTATTTCGGGTTAGAAGGGATCCAATCCTTGTCTCCTATAAAGGCATTGGTAATTCCTACGTGATTAACACCCAGCTTTCTGCCCATCTTGACCGCTTTATCTGCCTCATGTTCGTTATGCCGGAATACTAAAAATTGCCATGTAATATACGGTTTAAGGCTTTTGAGGCTTTTGCGTTTTTTAATCAAAAGCTTCAAATTATTCATGACCTTATTAAAATCTCCGCCTACCCTGTATTTAGAATATGTGCCGCTATTTAAGCCGTCTATTGACACGACAATCTTGTCCAGCCCTGATGCGACAAGTTTTTCCGCGCTGCCCTCATCCAAGCACGTCAGATTGGTGTCTATCTTTATATCGGGAGAATACTGTTTGGCGTATTTAACCATATCAAAAACGTGTTCGTTTAAAAGCGGCTCTCCCCAATTAACCAGATCAACATGTATAAGATACGGCCCAAGCTTATCTATTATCTTTTTAAAATTATCTAACGTCAGTTTGCCTTTCGTCCTCACCTCTCTTTTCTGGCCTGTCGGACAAAATGGGCAGCTTAAATTACAATAGTTGCAGGGGTCTATTACAAGCCAATAAGGATAACCGAACAGAGTCTGTTCTTTTCTGGCCTTTTGAACATCTGTTAATATGTAATTCGATAATTTTGTCCACAACCCGTGAGAATAAAGCGCCCTCGACATAGATCTCTGCTTTTCGTTAAACTTAAAGTCTGAAAGAATCTTGTCTATATCTACATTTTTATAATTAACTTTTTTAAAATGCGTTAAAATCTTCGCCAGTTTACCGCTTTCTATTAAACTTAAATCCTCAAATGCCCTATCCGCGCCTTTTTCCGAAGCCATTGAGATATCCGCAGATAATTCATCAAGATAATCTAATCTGCGCTTGATGCTTTCATCGGAGGTCCCATTGCCCCCTGAGGCGCCATGTAACCGCAGGCTGTTGCCCAGCGTTTCTTTTGCCTTGTCTAAAATGCCTACCTCTTCATAACACCTGCTTAATTTATCCAAAAGATGCCTGTTCTTCAATTCTACCTGTTCAGCTTTAGTATAATGTTCTATCGCGGGATTATAGTCTTTTTTATAAAAATAATAGTCTCCTAAAAGCTTCCATTTATCGGGTTTATTTCGCAAAACCCCTGATGTCTCGGGTATCCCCAGGGATAAAGCAAGCTTGCAGAACTCTTCATATCTTTTGAACCTTTCGCGAAAATCATTTTCTCCGTTATTTGATTCCCAATATAGATGATGACTCCTGTATTTTATCCCGAATTCATCTGGATGATTGTAAAGATATGTCCCCTTGTCTATTACGCAGAACGACTGGCTGGCCAAAACAGTATCTATATTCTCTCTGTTAAGCTTAAGAAATTCCAGCGTCATGGCAAAGTCATCTCTCGTTTCCGTAGGCAGGCCGAACATAAAATTTACCTGGATATCTATACCCGCCTTTTTAGTGGCTCTCAAAACTTCGCTCGCAGTTTTCAGAGAAAATCTCTTGTTCATTTTATCCAAGACCTGCTGTGAACCGCTTTCTACGCCATAACCTAACCATGAACATCCAGAGCGTTTCATTTTATTCAATATCTTTTCAGTCATCTCTGGTCTTATTATTGCCTGGGCCGCCCATTGTATTTTCAATTTATCAGCAATTACCAGATCACAAAAAGATTCCAGGGCCCTCATGTCTCCGTTTACCAAAGATCCAGCAAAATAAAAATAATTCACGCCTGGAAATTTTTTCATAAGCTGGATTATTTCGTTATATATTTTTTTGCCTGATTTTGACCGGAATTTTCCCCAGAATTGCCACTCGCTGCAGAAATGGCAGCGCATAGGGCATCCCCGGCTGTCTAATATATCCAAACGATGGGGTTCCTTGTATAAACGCATATTGATATCATCTTTAAAATCAGAATAATCCGGAGCTGGCAACGTATCCAGATTGCTTACGCCGGGGGCGTAACCTCCATCCACTATCATCCCATCTTTAAGTATCAAGCAGCCTTTAATAGGGCTAATTGCCCCGGAATGGCTTGTGTTATTTATTATGTCAAATAATGGCTTCTCCCCTTCTCCATGCACAACAATATCCACGCAGTCCTGCGTAATATAAAAATCCCCTTTCATCTGCCTGGAACAATCAGGCCCGCCAAATACTATAATGCGGGTTTTATCTCTCTCTTTTATCCTTTTCGCTATCTCAAGGCTCGCCCATGCAGAGCTAAAATGGACAGTGAAGCCTATAATCATAGCGCCAGAGTTCAAAATCTTTTCTATATAAAAATCCAGCGTCTTATTGTTTGACTCTAAAAGAGATTTTACTGTCTCATTGTTTTCCCAGTAGGAGTAGTAATCTTTGTCATCCCACATCTTTTTAAGCTCATTCGGGCTGGAGTGATAAAGCGTATTATTGAGGTCAAATAGATGCGCCTCATGGCCTTTTTGCCTTACCAAAGCCGCAAGATAACACATAGTATATGGCGGGCAATCCCTTCCCCACGCTGGCGCTTGTATAAAGGCTAATTTCATTTTAATGATCCTGCCGCAGTCCTTTGACAGGCGGATTAATTCAAAATCAATTTTTGCACGTCTGGCCTAAAGCTCACATGAGAATTAAGCAGATTGACGTTGGCCGGATTGCTGTTCAGGCAGAATTTGCACATCTTAACCGCGTTTTCAGAAGATAGATCGGCCCTTATCTGCTGATATTTCGGATTATTCCATATGGAAAGTATGTCACTATTCCTTAGCTCTCCAAAATGCTCGCCCGAATAACAGCATGGCAATACAGCGCCTTCTGTATCAACGTAAATACTTTTCCATGGATCAGAACATCTGGTCTTAAAATAATCAGAAGCTGAAAATTTAGGCGGGAGCCTTAAAACAATATTTAATTCTTTGGCTAAGGACTCTGCCTTATCAAACATATCGTTAGTTACCTGCTGCATAAAGAAGCAGGATAATTTAAGATGGGCTTGTTTAAATATCGTCATATAGTTACACTGAACGCAGTCAACGCCAAGAAAAGAAGCCAGTTCTATAAATTTTGGCAGATCCTCTATGTTCATTGTATTTACCAGAAAAACCAGGGTTATATAAGGCGCGTCCTTTCTGGTTCTTCTGGCTGTTATATAACGAATCTGTTCCACAATCCTGTCAAAGCCGCCTTTCATCCCGGTAATGTGTTCGTGCAGCTTTGCGTTAGACGCGTGGAGCGAAATCTGTATGCTGTATTTGCTTTCAGTAACAAGCTCTACGAGATTGCCTTTCAAAGCCATGCCGTTAGTAGTCAATATCTTATTTTTATCCGGCATGGTTGTATTGATATGCGCCAGAAAATCCTTAACACCAGGCACAAGCAGCAACTCTCCCATACCGCAAAAACTTATATAATCCGTCTTTTTTATCATTTCATTCAGCCTGGCCTCGAAATAATTTTTGTAGAGCTTGAGGCTGAAAGGCTTGTATTCCCCTTCCAGGCAGAACATGCAGTTAGCGTTGCATTTATAATTAGCGCCTATGGTTATGCCTTGCGGAGATGACCTAAGTATGGTTTTCCTATCATTGTATTCTATATTATTCAGTTCAATGTTAAGCGGCATACTATTATTATGCGCTATAAGGGTTCTGGCGTTGTCGTTGAATAAATCAGCCGCGGCCTTATCTCCATACATCGCCAAGGCCTCCCCTACGATAGGAAAAACCGTGCAGACCAGCCAGCATGAACATTTGCTTTCTTTTATAAAATCCCTTATTTTGCCAGCTTTTTCAGAAACCCATAATTCATCAAAATTTTCTTTTCTGATATTCCCTATCGTATTTTCCTTGAGGAGGGGGCAGAAAAACATATTGCCGTAAGGGTCGAACATGGCAAATTTAAAAGCTGCGTCACAGTCATAAGAAAATCTTTTTCCTGTTTTCTGAAAATCAACCAGACGCGACCAGTAATAGATTTTTGTCAGCAGATTTATTTTATCGCGCGCGGTATTAAGGGAATTTCCGAACTTTTCTAAAGTTGAGGTTTTGCATATCATCTTTTTGATTATCTGCGCGATATAATCTTCTATCCTCGCAAAATCATCTTTTTTCCATTGAAAGGTTTCCGCGGATCTCGCCTGCTTCGGCACTCCGAACTGGGCAAAAAAATCAAGCCCGTTTTTATCTGCAAATTCCCAGCACGATATAAGCTGGTTCGCGTTAAAAGGCGTCAAGACAAAGGTAACGCTAAGGCGCAAACGCGGCAGTTCTTTTTTAATACGGCTGACTGTCTTTGTAAAATTATCGAAACCGCCTTCCACCCCCCTGACCTTATCATAAACATATCCTATCCCGTCAAGCGAACTGCCTATCCATAAGGAATCATGGCTAAAAATTCTCAAAATATCCTTTGTCCTATCAAGTATCATTTCTGTCCTCATCCCGTTAGTCAGAATACCCAATGAAGCCTGCGGCAGGGCTTCTTTAATAAAAGCGCATATATTTACGATATCATGCCTTAGAAAAGGCTCTCCCCCTGAAAGCACAACTGTCTTTATCTCTTTTAAGCGCTTAGAATTATTTACCAGGCCCTTGATCTCATCCAGTGTAAGTTCGTCTGACTGGCTTTTATTGTTCCTTTTATGATAATCCCAGATATCGCAGGTTATGCACCTGCTGTTACAGGAATGGGTCAGTTCAATATGAAGCTCTTCTGGTTTTAAATTATCCGCCTCCGCGCCTTTTCTGCGCATATATTTAAGAGATCCCTCTATTATCTTTTCTGTTTTCGCGGCTATATCCCACACAAACATCATGTCCAAAGCAGATAATGTGCCTCTTGTCTCAGAGACAGGCATGCCGGATTTACCGCTAATAGCGCAAAATCCATCTTCTGTCATCTCGGCATAAACCTTGTCCAATTTTTGGGCTATATTGTCCCAATTGTACTTCTCCTCTACCAGCAATCTGGCATTGTGGCTAAGTTTTTTATACAGGTTATCATCTCTCAAAAGATCTATTACCTTGTTCGCAAATGCTTTTGAATCATCGGCAATTAACATATTTAAGCCATTAACCGCGTCTATGCCATAGGAACCACGCGTAGTGCTTACTACAGGGGTGCCTGTAGCCATAGCCTCCAGCACCTTGCCTTTGATCCCAGCGCTTCTCCTGAAAGGGCATATAAATATAGCTGCCTCCTTAAGATAAGGAAACACATCCTGCACAGTGCCTACAACATCAACACCTTCTATATTTGAAAGTTTCATTATATTTTCCGTTGGGTCAGAACCAACCAGCCTTAGAGTAGCTTCCGGGACAGCCTTTTTTATCAAAGGAAAAATATCGCGGCAAAAATAAACAGCCGCCTCTTCATTTGGATAATGGGGATAATGCCCGACAAATACGATGGCCTTGTTCAGGGCTGTCTTCTCTTGAAATTTGAAATGCCCCAGATCTACCCCTGTAGGTATCAGGGAGTAATCAGCCTTTGGCGCGAAAGATTTGACAACACATGCGTCTTCTTTTGAAAGCGTAATTATTTTATCTAACTTCCTGTAAGCGGAATTATGCTGATTTACGACTTTAAGATAATCAGAAAAATCCGATAAAGAGCCGCTTATGCCTTTTTTGTAATAAGACCTTCGGTAAGATAACATGCTGATATCGTGTTCAGTATATACTATCGGGGCATATTTTACAAAATCCGACAGATAGAGCAGTTCATTTGATTCTATATGAATCAGGTCTATCGGTGAGTTCTCCTGAATTTCTTTAAGTTTTTCTATGAGTAAATTGCTGTATGAATATTTATAACGCTTTGGAAACAGCGGACTATTGTTGATCGTTTTTGGGTGAATTGTGTGTATCTCTTTAAATATCCCCTTCAAATGCTCGGCATATTCCGCTTCTTTTTCATTGTGTATTAAAGACAAAAGCGCTATATCATATTTTCCTGACAAGCGCTTGCAAAGATTATAAATCCTCAGCTTCCCTCCGCTTGTAAGCGGGTATGCTATAAAAGGCGTTATCAGCAGGATCCTCTTTTTATCAGGATGAACATAATTATTTCGCATCAGATTTCTATAATAAAGCATACTCCTGTTTAAAATCTTTTTGTCTGAAAGCCTGACATATTTACTCTCCTTGAACCTGTTTATCATGGCAGGAACAATATAGTTCAAAGCCCATAAATAGCCCATCAAAAAGGTAACGCGGCTGCTATGCTTGCCATAATACAAAAACTTCGGGATATGATTCAAATGGCTCCAAAGCAAGCGGAAATCATTCAAATTTTTCCACATAAATAACAATTCATTTTTTATCTCTTTGTGCCTCACATAATTTAAAGTAGCGGCGCCTTTATGGTAAACCATGCTTCTGGGCTCGTACAAGACCTTAAGCCCTCTTTTTTGTGCCCTGTATGATATATCTATGTCTTCCCAACAGTTAGGCCTGTATATATCATCAAAACCTCCAAGCCATAAAAAATCTCTTTTGCGGAAACACATTGCCCCTCCTACCGCAAAAATTGTAGGCGAAGTATGCGGCACCCTGTCTCCGTTTCCGGTCTCAGCCTCATTCCATAAACTAAGGTAGCCGTTTTTAAATTTTCCCATGTGCATGCCATAATTAAAAGTCTTCATGTCCCATTTATATAATTTAGGAGATACCGCAAAAACCTCTGGATTTTTAAAATGCGCCTTCAGCGGCTCTAAAAAACCCTTGGAAACCATAATATCATTGTTTAATAATACTATAAATTCTCCCTTGGCTTCTTTAATTCCTCTATTGCAAGTCCTTCCGAATCCCATGTTGCGGTTATTCCGGATTACCCTGGCTTTTGGAAATCTATCCTTTACAAGATCGGAGATATTGTATCTGCTGGCGTCATCCACAACCAAGACTTCGTGTTTATTTTCTTTAAACTCATTCGCTTCATATATGGAAGAAAGGCATTTTTCTAATAAGTCTATGCCATTCCAGTTAGGTATGACAACGCTTACGGTCAAGTCATCAAAAGGCGTAATATGCCTTTTCTTTTTAAAACACATATTCACTCTTCCGAACAAAATTTCTGCCGCAGGTTCAAGCATAAGCGCCAACGCGTGAAAAAAGATAACAGGGCTTAAAAGAAGGATTGCCGCGGACCATATAAAATCATAAGCCTTGGTTAAAGAACTTTTTAAAATAATCCTGGAATACCATATAATTTTCCATATAGTATTTAAGACAAACCTGAAACCTTCGGAATTATATATACCTGACAATTCTTTTTGCGTTTCGTTTAATCTGTTAACAGCAAGCTCTAAATCATGGCTTTTATCATAGATTACGCCGTCTTTACGCAGGCCTTCGTCCAGGCTCGTCTTCAGCTTATTGGACAGATTGGACACTTCTTCTTTGTAATCAGAAAGCTCTTCGCTAATAGCGTCAAGTTTTTGGGATAATTGC
>Ga0172371_10001972_pt1 | contig 32686 bp, 21 predicted proteins | sample Lak12m_FD_114543 | JGI IMG/M metagenome (GOLD analysis project Ga0172371, IMG submission 114543) | Freshwater microbial communities from Kabuno Bay, South-Kivu, Congo - kab_022012_12m | ecosystem: Environmental > Aquatic > Freshwater > Lake | place: Democratic Republic of the Congo: South-Kivu...
CCCCAGGGATGGCCTCAGGAGGCGGTGGCGGGATACGCGGACGCGGCACATCGAGGGCTGCCTGAACGACGTGGTCAAGGGCCTGGTGCTGGTGGCCGCCAGGCTGAAGGATGTCGCCGTGGAGCGGGAGAAGCGGGAGCGCCACGAAGCGGAGGCCCGGCGACTGCGGGGGGAGAGACGCCAGACACACGAACAGGGGTTGGCAAAGGGGACGCAGCTCGAAGCCGACGCCAAGGCTTGGGTACAGGCGCGAGGCATCCGCGAATACCTCGAGGCCCGGAAGCGGGAGGCCGTCGTGAGTCACGGCGAGTTGAGGCCAGAGACCGCGGCCTGGATCGAGTGGGCTCTGGAGCAGGCCGACCGGATCGACCCGCTACGGGAAAGCCCTCCGTCCATTCTCGACACGCCACCGGAGCGCAGCTACTGGTAGACAGAGGCCCGCCTCCCGCCAGACAGAACTACAACACGGCGAAGGTCACGGTTCGCCGGCAACCCTTGCTGCACTTGAACTGGATCCGGCTGCCGGGGGCGAGTTCGCCTTTAGCCAGGAGGTGGTTGCATTCCGGGCAGCGGATCTCCTTGTCCTCGACAGCCGGGATCACGCGCCCTCGGGGCTCGGCCGGGCCGATGGCAGCGCGGTAGAGGGAGTCCCACTTGTTCACTTGCCTGCGTCTCCTCGTTCCGGACCTGTACCAGGGTCCCTTGCCGGCGGCGGCCGCGGGACCCGGGCGGGCGCGTTTCTGAGCTTGACACCTCACAGTACGAGGGTCGTCGCGCGAAAGTCAAGCGGTCGCCTGGCAGGATGGCGCGAGGGGCCCCGGAGCCCACGCGGGTGGGCATGGACACGGCCAGGGGCCGGAGGTAGATTCCGGGTGCAACGATGGAGTCTCCATGCACGTTCTGGCGACAACCGGAGCATCTGGCCTGGCCGAGACGGGGGCGCGGACTTCCCCGGCTCGTAGCTGGACCGTGCCTGGGAGACATTCCCCGGATAATCCCAGGAAAATCCTGTGAACGGGGGTAACGGTGGGGGTCGGTGCGGGGGCGTTTGAAGCTAAAACTGGAGCGGGTGAAGGGAATCGAACCCTCATCACCAGCTTGGAAGGCTGGAGCATTACCACTATGCTACACCCGCTCGTGGCGCGTGCTCCAATATAGCGGTGGCCAGGGTGGCTTCAACCGGCGGGACGGGGGCATGGTCTTCCCTCAGACAGGGGCCGGGATGGCTCTGGCGCCGGGATTGCCGCCTTCAGGCGGAATGAGGACCGGCGGACGCCGGGACCCCTGACAGGGCGGGGAGTGGACGTAGGGGCAGGTCGAGCGGTATTCGCGGCGGAGGACGAGAGCATGAGGCGTGACGTGGCACGGTGGGTGGCAGCGCTGGGCGTGTGCCTGGCGGCGATGGCCGGCGCGGAGACGCAGGTGCTGGTATACAAGGGGAAGGTGAAACCTGTACTGAACGCGGAGCGCACGGGGAGCAGCTCCTGGGCGACGTCGACGACGGCGTCGACGGGCTACCTGGTGGTGGAGGTGGGGGGCACGGGCGGCATCGAGGCGGCGAAGTTTCTGTGGTACTGGACGGCAGGTTCGGAACGCCTGTACTCCGTAGACGACCCGACGACGCAGGGCATGGCCTTCTTCCGCCTCGGCAGCAACGCCCGGGCCTTGGTGTGGAAGGACGATCGCATGCGGGCGGTGTGTGCCGGCACGGTTTCCAGTTCAACGGTCTACCTGGCGAACACCTATACGGGTTCCTGGGTGGACGTGCTGGAAGAGCCCTTCGGCGACACGACGCGGGTGAACGCCATCGCGGCCGCCGCCCTGGGGCTACGCCTGGACAAGACGCTCAGCACGCAGGCCAATGCGGTGCACGATGTGGACGCCTTTGTGCAGGTCCTGGTGACGGGGCTCGAGAACCAAGGCTACGAGGCGGCGGAAGACGAGACGCCGTAGGCAATGAGCCCGACGCCGGGCCGGCGAACCGTGTAGGTCTCGTTCAGAAGGATGCACAGGATGCGTCCTGGGATTTACCTGCTGGGGTCCTATCCCGTCTGGAGCGAGACGTTCCTCCGACAGGATCTGGCGTTCCTGCTCAAGGCTGGGCTGCCGCTGCACCCGGTGGCCCTGTTCCCCGGGGACACGGCCCGGTTGCCCGAGTGGCCGGAGGTGCAGACGCTGACCACCAGCGGGCAGGCGTCGCGTCCGGCTGCGGGGAGGCCTGGGCTCTGGCTGCCGCGGGGTGTGAGGGGGAGGTTGTCGCTCTGGTCGCACCGGCGGCTGCGCGCCAGCCTGACGGCACTGGCGCGTGAGCGCGGGGCGGTGCACGTGCATGCGGAGTTCGCCGATCTTCCGGCGCTCCTGGCCGCGGCGGTGGCGGATGACCTGGGCATCGGCTACAGCGTCGGGGTCCATGCCCTCGATGTTCACCAGCCGAAGTTCAGCCTGCCGCGCCTCCTGGGCCGGGCGCGCTTTGTGACCGCCTGCAACACGGTCGCCCTGAGGGCCGTCCTGGAGGCGTGTCCGGCCCTGACGGACCGGGCCCACCTGGTTCCCCATGGGGTGGATCTGAGGGTGTGGACCTTCCGCGCGCGGCCCTTCACCCCGCACGACGAACTGCGTCTGTTCTCCGCGGGTCGCTTCGTGGAGAAGAAGGGGCTCGACACGCTGTTACGGGCGGCCGCGTTGCTGCAGAGCCAGGGCACGCCGGTGAATCTGTCCCTGGCGGGGAGCGGGCCGCTGGAGGGACCGCTGCGCCGGCTGGCCGAGGAGTTGGGCCTGACGGCGGCCGTGTCCTGGCTGGGGGTGCTGACGCCGGAGCAGGTGCGGCAGGCCTTCGACCTGGTCGACGCGCTGGTGGTGCCAAGCCGGGTCAGCCGCGGCGGCGACCGTGACGGGGTACCCAACATCGTTCTGGAGGCGATGGCGATGGGGGCGCCGGTGGTGGGGACGGGGGCCGGCGGGTTGCTGGAGGTGCTGAACTCGCGCACGGGCTGGCCCTTCCCGCCGAACGACCATGTGGCCCTGGCCGCCGTGTTGCGGACCATTGCGCGGGAGCCTCAGGCCGCCGAACGACGTCGCCTGGCGGCGCGCGCCCTGATCGAGGAGCGCTATGACGCCGCGCGCCTGGCCGAGCAGCGCGCCGGGCTGTTCCACGAGGTGTTGGGCGGGGAGGGGTAGGGGCTGCCGCCGGGCAGGGCTGCTCTAGGGGACCGTCGCCAGTCCCGCCGCGCCTGTAGGGCCGAAATCCGTTCGGCCCAGGGTCCCAGTCGGAGCTGGGACCCACAGTCTCGCGCCTGCCGGAGCGGCCGGCGGATCAGACCACGGCCTTCGTGGTATCCTTGTCGAAGACGTGGCCCTTCGCCAGGTAGACGGCCAGGTCCAGGCGGTCGCCGACGCGGCAGGTACGATGCGAGTCGACCCGCGCGGTGAAGGCATTGCGGCCGGTGTTGAGGTAGAGGTAGGTTTCGGAACCCATGGGCTCGATGACCTCGACGGTGGCCTGGATGCGGGGGAGACCCTCGGTGCCTTCGGCCGTTGGCGAGCCCACGTGTTCGGGGCGCATGCCGAAGACGACGGGCTTGCCGCTGTAGGGGGCCAGGCGGTCTCGCCACTCGGTGGGCGCCGGGATGGCGAAGCTGCCCTCCTTGAGGGTCACCTTACCGTTCTCGGCGGCGATAGTGACGTTGAAGAAGTTCATGGGCGGGGTGCCGATGAAGCCGGCGACGAAGGTATTGGCGGGGCTGTCGTAGAGTTCGGTGGGGGTAGCCACCTGGTGGATGATGCCGTCCTTCATGACCACGATACGGTCGCCCATGGTCATGGCCTCGACCTGGTCATGGGTGACGTAGACCATGGTGGTCTCGAGGCGGTTGTGCAGGCGGCTGATCTCGGTGCGCATCTGCACGCGCATTTTGGCATCGAGGTTGGAGAGGGGTTCATCGAAGAGGAACACGGCCGGCTTGCGCACGATGGCGCGGCCGACGGCCACGCGCTGGCGTTGGCCTCCTGAGAGGGCCTTGGGCCGGCGGTCGAGCAGTTCCTGGATGCCTAGGATCTCCGCCGCGTCGCGGACGCGGCTATCGATCTCGGCCTTCTTGAACTTCCGCAGCTTCAGACCGAAAGCCATGTTCTGGTAGACGGTCATGTGCGGGTAGAGGGCGTAGTTCTGGAAGACCATGGCGATATCGCGGTCTTTGGGGGGCACGTCGTTGACCACGCGGTCGCCAATCTGGATGGTGCCTTCGGTGATCTCCTCGAGGCCGGCCACCATGCGCAGGGTGGTCGACTTGCCGCAGCCGGAAGGGCCTACCAGGACGACGAACTCGCCATTGCCGATCTCGAGGTTGAAGTCCTTGACGGCCCGGACGTTCCCCGGATAGACCTTGCCGACGTTCTTGAGGATGACTCCAGCCATGCGTCACGCTCCTCTTAGGGCCCCGGCCGCCTCGCGACCGCAACCGCCAGTGGGCAAGGAAGGCGGAGGCTGTTCCGCGCATGCGGAGCAGACGTCCGCAGACAAACCGTTCAACGCCCAATGACGATCGACTATACAGGCCATCGGCCATTACTCAAGTGACGGGAGTCGGACGGGGCGCGCGGCGGCCAAGGGGAACCGCAACGCCGGCGGCTTCCTGCTGAACGGCGGCGGCAAGGGCACCCTCGTGCGCTACAACATCAGCCAGAACGACGCCACGGCAACGTTCACCTTCGAGAGCGATGCGGCGGCCGACAGCCTGGTCCACAACAACACCCTCTACGCACGGCCGGGGCTGACCGTGGAACTGGTGCGGAACACGTTTGGGGCGCCCCATGGTATCCTCTTCGTCAACAACATCCTCTGCATCGCAGGGCAGGCCTTGCGGTGCCGGCGGGCGGCGGGCGGGACTTCTGGGGCAACCCGGTGCCCGTCGGCGCCCTGCCGGATGTGGGGGCCCACCAGGCCGGGCCTGCACGGTGACGTCCTGCACCGGGCTCCTTTGGGGGCCTGCGGAAGCCGGTGCGAATCCACCGATCCTCACTGAGCTGCGGCAGGATGTCGGCGGCGGGGCGGATCGAGATGGCCCGGTCGTCCACGCGTTCGGCCGCCACCGCGCGGCCTGCCTGCAAGGCGGTAGCGAGGGCGACCGCCAGAGAGAGAGAGAGAGACGGAGGACGCCTCGAACGCCTGTCGCCACCCCGCCACGAGCGACGTGGGTGCGTGCGAGTCACTCCTGGCCGCACGCCGGCAGGACCTCGACCGTGACCACAGCGAATGGGTTCAGCGCTAGCGGTGCCCGTTGGACGATCCCGGCATAGGTGGCCGCGTCCCGGTAGGTGATCCACTGCTGGCGGGGTGAGCCCTTGCCCTTGACCTGCGAGTCGGATCCCTGGCGCCAGATGATGTCCGCCCAGCGCAGCCAGAAGGGCGACGGCCATGACCCGGTCGAGGTGTTCACCAGGACGTCGGGCCGGGTGACACGCAGCCCGTCGATGACCTCCAGCAGCCCTTCCACATCCGAAGCATAGGGGCCGGCGCCGGGCTGGTCGTTGCCAGCACCGAAACCGCCGAATTTGAAGTAGCCCACGCCGTAGTCGCGGATCAGACCCACGCAGGTCTCCTGGAAGCGCCGGCGGTAGCGCGGGCAGGCCAGCGTCAGGCCGTTGGGCGTGGTGAGGAAACCAAGGGCCTGGCCGGCCTTGACGCGGCTCGGCCGGCAGGGATAGCCCCCCGCCGGTGAGAGCCAGACGCCGATGCCGGCGCCCTGGCTGGGCGCCGGCGCCCTCGCCGGTGACCCGGTTGTCCGCCAGGGGGTGCTCGCAGGCCAGGAACCACGGCCCTGCCGTCAGGGGTGACCCTTGGACTGTGCCGGCCACCGTGGCCCCGGGCACCGGCCCACTGAACAGGACCACCCTCCGCCCCGCCTCAGGGAAGCCGAAGTCTGCAGGCCGCAGGGCCAGGCGCACGTAGTTCGCCCCGTCGCGCAGGGCGGCGCACCAGGCGCAACGTATGCCGTGGACCGCGTCCTCGAGCCCCACCGTCAACTGCCAGCCCGGCAGGCGACCGGCGGCGCGCGGCGAGGCGGGCTGCGCGGCCAGGCGCTCAACCGCCACCGAGACGACCCGGAGAGCCCTGGAGGCGACGGTCCTTGCGGCCCCCTTGGGCACTCCCTCGAGCTCGAGACGGAAGCCGTCGTCTCTCCGTCCCGGGAGCACGGTCCCGGAGAGGCGGTCCGTGAAGCGCAGCGGTCTCAGCGCGCCGCCGGCCAGGCGCCATTCGCAGCGCAGGATCCGGTTCTCGAGCCGGAGTGTATGGCCCCGTACCACCGCCCGTGACTCGCCGGGGGCAGGCCCGCGGAACGCCACTGCCGTCACCGCCTGCGCCGCGTGTCCAGCCGTGCGGGTTCCCATGGCCATCTCCCGCGCCTCGCGGCGGGCGTCCGTACCTCACGCCGCCCCGGATCGGGGCTTGCGGGCGTAGGTAGCCCGGACCCAGTTCCAGTTCAAAGCAAGGTGCAGCAGCGCGACGATCCCGAGCAGGATGCCGCCACCCTCGTGGAGGGTCTCGAAGGCGTCCGGGGGCAGCGCGGCGCCCAGGAGGCCCGAGAGCACCTGCGAGAAGACCAGGACGCCGAGAACCGGGTTGACGATCTTCAGCGCCGTGGTGCGCGTCATGGCAAGCCCCTCCGCTCAGGTGGAGACCGCGAGGTCATGCGACCGGTGGGGGTCGCGGGTTGCGGGTGCCGGACCCATCGCCGTGCGGAAGGCACGATACCACGCCGCAGGCTCCGGCGCAACGGCTCCAAGGAGCGGGTCGGGGCGAGGCCATTGCCGTCACTCCCGCGTTGGGGGAGGTGGCCAAGGGGGGCTGGAGCGCGACGGCAGACGCGAGGCCCTCCGGCTGGTGAGCAGGGCCGTAAGTGGATCCGGGAGAGGGGTGGCCGGCGGTTGTGGGGCAGCCTGGAACGGCACTCCGGCCCGATTGCGCCCGTGGCCTGTAGGGGTTACCGTGGGTGCCTGTCCTAGAGGTGATTCCGTGCGTTGGCGGGGAGGCCGCCTCAGGCCCCTGGGTCGGACACGACGGAGAACCAGGAGGATCGGCGATGCAGTCACGGTGCAGCCTCGCGGTCGCGGCCCTCATCATGCTGGCATGGTCGGGGTGGGGCGCGGCGGGCCAGGATGTGACATACCGGCTGCAGGCCGGGCAGCCCGAAGTGCGCGGCGGGTACTCCCAAGGGACCACGGAGAACCGTTCCTACCGGCGCGTGACCTACGCCGCCAACACGATCAGGATGTCGACCGGCTGGGAGGCCTACGAACGGCGCAACCCGAACACCGGGAAGACCGAGGAGGTGCCGGCGTTCTCGGTCACCTTCACCGCCACCTTCGACGCGCCGCCCGCGGAGGCCCGCCCCGGCCATGAGTTCGACCTGAACCTCAGTGCCGCCATGTCCGTATCGGGAGACCCGGCCAAGCTGGGTGCCTACGACTGGTTCGAGGTCAGCTATGCGGTGAACGGTATGGGGATCCAGGGCGACCACGCCGTCAAGGTCGGCAGGATACACACGGAGGCGGAAGGGTGGCACCTGGTCCGTTCGGACAAGACCACGGCCAGGGGGCAGTTTCCCGCGACGTTGGCGCCCAGCGTGGAGCGCCAGGGCTACGCCTCGTTCCAGGTGTACCTGAACAGCATCGACGGCGGGTCCGCTGATATCAACGGCTGCGTGGTGGAGTGGAAGTATGCCCGGACGGCAGGTCCGTTGTTGCGGGACTTCGAGGTGCGAGGGATCCGGCCCTCCCTGGCGGGGCCGGCCACGGACGCCGTCGTCAGCGTCGAGACCATGCTGGACCAGAAGGAGAGGGCCGCCGGGGCCCAGGTCTCCTTCGGGCCCGGGATCATGGTGACGGAGCCACCCACGGCGGTCCCTGCCCGGTTGGACGCGAGCAAGTGGGATCTGAGTTGCCCGATCCGGGTAGCGCCCGATGCGGGGTTAGGGACGCGGGAGGTCACGGTGAAGCTCGCGGACGGGGGACAGGGGAAGGCTGCCTTCCTCGTGCGCCCCTTCGTGGTGGTGTTCGACATCGACGGGATGCGCCCGGATGTCCTCAAGGGCGCCTTGAACGCGCAGGCCGGTCAGATCGGGGGTCTGCTCGGCCGGCGCAAGGGCGAGAAGACCCTCGGCGGCCTGCGTTTCGGCGAGCACGAGGCCGGGGTCTGGCTGAGCGACACGACCACGGTCTTCCCATCCTACACCTTCTCGACCCAGGCCTCCATCTATACCGGCGTCTCACCGGGGGTCCACCACATCACGGCCAACGAGTACCTGGATCGGTGTGCGACGCTGGGTAGCGTGCGAGTCTACTCCTTCACCGGCACCTACCAGGCCAACCAGGTCGGCGACGCGATCGCCGTGTATGGCGACCGCCTGGCCACGCGGGTGTTGCACGCGCCCACGATCTACAATGTCCTCTCTGACCGTCAGGGCGTGGGCCCGAGCGTCGTGGCCAGCAATATGTACGGTGCCGGTGTCGCGGCTGAGAACTGGTGGCGTTCCGGCTCCATCGACTACCTGTTGTACTACTTCAACCGTACCACGCAGGCCTACGATCTGGAGATGGCCGAGAAGGGGCTGGCCCGGCTGACCGAGATGCTGGCCCTGCCCCCGGAGTACTGGCCGTCGGTGACGACGTTCTACTTCGCCTCCCTGGACCACTACTCGCACGGCGTGGATGACAGCGAAGAGAGCAAGCAGACCCGCATGCTCGAGCAGTACATCAACCCGCTGGTCGGCTGGATCCTGCAGGAGGTGCTCGAGCGGGTGCCCACCGCGGTGTTCGTCTTCACGGCCGACCACGGGCATACGGACGTGCGTGCGGGTGCCCCGATCTGCTTCGCGGATTTCGCCCGCGCCCTGACGGTCTATAGCTTCGGGGCGGATGCGCCCGTACGTCTGTGGTACGCGGTCGGCGGGGTGAACCGCTACGATTTCGATCAGGCGAACCTGCTGTTTGCGCCCAACGGCGGCTCGGCGTTCATCTACGCCAAGGGCGCCGAAGCCGGGGAGGCTGGGTGGCGGCTCCCGCCGCCGCGCGAGGATGTGCTGCGGATCGCGCGCTGGCTGGAGAGGATGAACGATGCCACGGTCACTATGCCGCCCACCCCGCCGGCGTTCCCGGCCTGCGGCAAGCCGCCCTACTTCGACCTGATTCTGTTACGGGAGACGGCGCGCGACGGCTGGGCCGGGCCCTATGGGGTGTACGAGGGCGGTACCACCAGAGACCTGAGCGAGTACCTCCGCGGTCACCCGGAGCTGCTCCAGCGCTGGGGCTGGAACGCCGACGAGCGCGACATCGCCTTCCTCGCCCAGGTGCTCAACGCGGCGAGTTGCCGGAACAGCGGCGACCTCATGGTCATCCCGCGCTACCCGGCCTATTACTTCGGCTACTCCAGCCTCCCGGGCGAGCACGGGAGCATCCTCTGGACCGACATGAAGATACCCTTTGTGGTGGCCCAGTGGGGGGCCCGCAGCGTGGAAGGCATCACCAGCGTCCTCCAAGGGACCATCGCCGATCCGTTGCGCCCGCGGGTCACGGACGTGGCCCCGACGGTAGCCGCGTTCTGTGGTCAAAAGTGGCGCGGGCTGCGCCACCCGGCCGAAGGAGGACAGACCCAACCGCCGGACGCGCCGCCCCCCTTGGCGCCGGCGACCTCTGGAACGCCGCCGACCCCGGTGAAGTCTCCGCCGCCGCCGGCGCCACCCGCGGTGGGGCCGCCGCCCGCGCCGGCGGTGGCAGGGGCAGAACCGCCTCCCACCACGCCACCCGCCGCCCCGCCGGCGGTGGCCCCGGCCCCGCCGCCACCCGCGCCGCGGCGGGCTGTGGTGACCAGGGCTTCTGCCGGGGCGTCCGTCCGTTCGGCCGGTGGCGACTGGCAGCCGGCGTCGGTAGGTACGGAGCTGGCCCTTGGCTCGGCCCTGCGCGTGGGGGCCGGGGATCTGGTGACGCTGGGCCTCGCGGACCCGGGCGGTGCGGCGGATCAGGGGGGTTCCCTGAGCCTGGCGACGGGCTCCGAACTGGGCGTGGACGGGCTGGGTCTGGCCCTTGCGGTTGGGCGCGTCGACGCGTCGGTGAAGCGGCGTGATGGCGCGTTCCGAGCGGTCATCCTCACGACCCCGCTCGTGTCGGTGCTGGCGCAGGCGGCCGAGTTCGCCCTGTCGCACGCCACCACGCCTGCAGGTGAGACCGTCGTCCACGTCAGCGAGGGCGAGGTGCTGGTCGTGCCGAGGCTCGGGACCGGCCGGGCGCAATGGCTCAGGGCGGGGCAGGAGATACGCCGTACGGCGGGTACCTCGCCGGAGCCGCCGACCACGGCCGGGCCCGCGGTTCCGACCGCGCCACAGACGCCGGTGGCGGCCGGGCCCGCGGTCCCTGCCACCCCGCAAGTGCCGGTGGCGGCCCCGCCAGCCGCGGCTCCGCCGCCGGCGCCACCGCCGGCGCCGGCCGCGGCCAGTACCGTGCGGACCCTGGTCTACCACCAGATCACGGCCGTCACCAAGGAGGACGCCATCGAGATCTACAATGGCCAGGAGTCGCGACTGAGCGCGTCGGGCAACCGAGTGGCCCTATCGCTGTGCCCCAAGCCTGGCGACCGCGACCGGCGGGCGCGCGTGGCCGTCGCGGAGGCGGACGGGACCGGGCTGCGGACGATCGACACCATTGCCGCTTCACCCCAGGTGGACATCAGTGCCGACGGCCAGACCGTCGTCGCGGCGGCGGGCGGCGAGCTGCGCGCGGCGACGGTGGCCAACGGGGGTCGGTTGCTCCTGGCGATCTCGAACACCGGCGACGTACGGATCACCGGCGACGGCCGCCGCATCGTCTACTGCCAAGCCAACAACGGGATGCTGGCGGAGACCGGCCAGGCCAAGATCTACGAGCGCGGCATCTACGCCATCGACGCGGCCGGGGCCGGTTGGCACAAGGTCATCGGAGCCAGCGAGATAGCGCCCGTTCTCGGCATCGCTCCGGACCAGGTCTCCATCTTCTACAGCAACAGCCGCGGTTCGGCGCTGGACATTTCGGCCGATGGCGGTCGGCTCATCTTCCTGGTCAACTGTACCCGGCGCGGGGGCAGCCACGTTCTCGTCTCGGACGGAGACGGCAAGGGAGCGCGGAAAGTGTTCAGCACGGACCAGAGCGTCGGCAACGTGGGGATCAGCGACGACGGGAGCACCATTGCCTGGACGGCGCAGGTCACCGGGCAGCCAGGGAGGCAGGGCTGGGTGGCGAGATTCGACGGGTCCGAGGCGCGCCGGCTGACGGACCTCGCGGACATGGGCCGGAGCCTCTCGCTCAGCGCCGATGGCACCTGGGCAGTCTTCGGCGCCGAGGCGGTCCTCTACCGTACCGATGGCCGTGAGTTCCTGATGCTCGGTCCGGGCGGGACCTCGCTGAACAACCAGCGTCTCGGGGGCGACCGCCTCACCAACCTCGTCATGGCCGCCAATGGCCGGCGTTTCCTCTCGGTGTTCAACGACGAGCAACTGGCCACGCTGGACCTCGATCCAGTGGACCTCGGCAACGCGCCGCGGGTCAGCGACGTAAGCCTGACGCCACCGGACGTGCAGCCGGACCCGCGCCGGTTGATGACGGCGAAGGCGCGGCTGCAGACGCCCTTCCAACTCGTCACCCGGAGCACCTACGTGCAGATCCTGCTGGATGGCCGGCGGGACAGTACGATCGGTGGCGGCGAGGAGATGCGGGATGATGAGCGGGGCTACGGTGACGAGGTGCACGGGGACGGGCTTTACACCAACGCCAATGTCCACGGCAGCGCCAAGTCCACCCCCGGGCTGCGGCATGTCCGCATCAAGGCGGAGATCGAGGCGGACGACGGCCGGCACCATGCTACGGTGGTGGAGGTCGCGCCGGCACCGTGATGGCGGGCGCCGTGGGTGCGGTTGCGGGTCGCGCGCGGGTGTCACAGCGAGCAAAGCGGGGAGCCCGGACGATGATCCTCTCGACGCGGATGGCTCGAGTGGCCCTGGTGGCGGGGCTGTTGCTTTACGGCGTGGGTCTGCCGGCGGCAGAGACGGCTGAGGCAGCGCCTGTCCTCAGCGCCTGCAATGCGCCCTTTGTCTTCGGCTTCGGCTCCTGGGAGAAGGAGCGGAAGGCCTTTGCCGTGGGGCCGCCGGGGATCCGGGTCACGGCGGCGGATGGCAGGGGCGGGGTGGGCTGGGCGGGACTGCAGGTGGCGGCGGGGGATCGGGGGGACTGGTCGCCGGCGCTGCGCGTGACGGCGGGAGGCGGGAACCAGGCCACCGCGATCAACCTGCACCTTGGCGATGCCGATGGCACCAGTCACTCGTACCGCTTCGATCTGAGCAAGCTGGTGGCCGGGGGGGGCGCGACGCAGGTGCTGACGCCCGAGTACGGGGCCTCTCTGGCGGAGCCGGGCAAGGAGGAGAAGCCCGGCAGCGCGCCGGGGCTGGACCTGGCCAATCTCGCCCTGGTGATGCTGATCGGCGACTGGAGCGCCAACGCGGTGGACCTGACGCTTTCCGGGGTCATCCTGGTGCCGCCGGATGAGGCGCTGCGGGCCCGTCGGGCCGAGTTGCGGGAGATCAAGGCCAGGGAGGCGGAGAAGGCGCGCCTGGAGGCCGAGGCCAGGGAGAAGGCCCGGCAGGACCTCCTGGCCCGGGGTGCCCAGCACCTCGAGGCCGGGCCGCAGGTGACGCAGGTCTGTGCCACGGCGGCGGACGTGCTGTCGGTCACGATCCAGGCGGGCCGGCACGCCAACAACCAGCTCGTGCCCTACGTGCCCGAGGCCGGTGACGAGGTGGTGGAGGAAGCCAAGGACGCGCCGCGCCACACGGTCAGGGACGGCCGCGTCGTGGACTACCTCCAGAAGGGGCTCTTCCGCCAGGTCGGCAACACCCGCACGCGGGTGGGACTGCTCTCGGAAGACGGCAAGTGGGTCTTCGTGGAGCGGGCCACGGCGGGCGACCTGCTGGACGAGACGGTGGTGGACCTGCCGGAGGCCTACGCGCTGACCTCGTCCGATGACCCAGCCTATGCCAAGCCGGTCATGCCGGTCGCCGTTTTCCGCAAGGGCAAGCCCAACGGCTTCAGCCGGCCCCTGCCCTTCCTCTACACCCTCTCGCTGCGGCTGCCGACACGGTTGAAGGAGGGCGCGACGTACGCGCTCCGTTTCGTCGGGGTGAACACCGCCACCGAGACCGTGACCTACGTGCACCGGCCCCGCCAGGTCCGCAGCCTGGCGGTGCACGCGATACAGACCGGCTACCGTCCTGATGATCCGTACAAGCGCGCCTACCTCTCGTTCTGGATGGGCGTGGACAAGGAGGGCCGGAGCGGGAGCTGCACGCCGGCGGCGGGGGCTTTCGAACTGCTCGATGGGGCAGGCCGGACAGTGTTCACGGGCCAGGCGGAACTGGCCAAGGCAGAGGGTGCCCCGGAGCAGATCTCGATCCACGAGACGCAGGATTACACCAAGGCCGCGGTCTACCGACTCGATTTCAGCGCCTTCGCGGTGCCGGGAGAGTACCGCGTCTACGTCCCCGGCATCGGCGTGAGCTGGCCGTTCCGTGTGGCGGCTGACGTCTGGGAAGGGCCCTTCCGGGCGGCGATGCAAGGCATTCTGTCGCAGCGGCAGGGGATCGATCTGGGCCCGCCGGCATGCGCCTTCACGCGCCGGCGCACGTTCCATCCTGGGGACGGGGTCCGGTTCTACCAGCTCGACATGGTCTGCCAGGAGGGGCAGGAGGGGGCTCGCGGCGAGCGCCTGATCCAGCAGTCGCAGGCCGGGCCGCTGCCGACGGTGACGGTCGTGCCGGGGGGCTACCAGGACGCCGGGGACTGGGATACCATCGGCCACCACCTCAGCGCCACCTACGACCTCCTGGGCCTGTCCCTGCTGAACCCCGCCGCCGTAGCCCGGACGACCCTCGCCCTGCCCGGCGAGGAGAGCCACAATGGTCTGCCCGACATCCTCGACGAGGCGCTGTGGCAGATGCCCCTATGGAAGAGCCTGCAGATGGCCGACGGCGGGGTGCGCGGGGGCTACGGCGACGGCTGGGGGTGTTACCCGGGCGAGACCAGTTCCATGCTCACCTACGCCGGCGTCTATTCGGTCGACCCTGAGACCACCCTGCGCTATGCCGCCGCTGCCGCGCGGGCCGCCCGGGTCCTGGAGGCCTACGACCGGGACCTCGCCGCGCAGTACCTGGAGTCGGCCTGCCGCGCCTGGTCCTGGGCCGAGGCGCACGCCCACGACGGCGACCCGACGTATGCGCGGCTCAAGGCCCGGCAGGACGGACAGTCCTTCCTCACGACCCTGACCAACGCCCGCGCGCAGGCCGCCGTCGAGCTGCTGGCCGCGACCCGGAACCCGTCCTACGATCAGGCCTTCCGGCAGTCTTCCGAGCTCGGCAGAGAGGGCGCCCTCTACCTGGAACAGCCCGCCGCCGCCTTTGCCTATGCCCGCCTGCCGGAGGGTCTCGGTGACCCGGACTTGAAGCGCCGCGCGGTGGCGCGGATCACGGCCTACGCCGACCACGCCATCGAGTTCAGCCGCAAGAACGCCTACGACGTCATCACCGGACACCGCACCGATATGCCGATGATCTTCGTCAGCCGGTTCTTCAGCACCCCCGGGGCCGGCGGCTTTGCCCTGATCTACGCCTACGAGCTCACGAGGAAGCCCGCCTACCTGGCCGCCGCGGTGCAGGGGGCCAACGCCAGCCTAGGGGCCAACCAGGATAACCTTTCCTATTGTTCTGGAGTTGGTTACAACTCTGAGCACTTCCCGTTCTTCGTGGACGTCCAGGTCAGTGGCCAGTACCCGGACGTCCCGGTCGGACACATCCCCTACGGACAGGGCAACGAGGGCAACGAGATGAGCCGGGGCGCGAACGGCTGGGTGCAGCAGTGGCTGCTGAACTTCGGGCCCACGAAGAAGATGGTCCCGAACTGGTACGACTGGCCCGTGACCGAGCAGTACATCGACTTCGGCACGTATCCTCTGCACAACGAGACCTGCTTCAACCAGACGACGGTGCCGGCCGCCTGCTACTGGTTCTGGCTGTGGACGCGCCCGCAGGCGGGACCCTGAGGGCCGGGGCCCCCGGGGCGCGGTCACGGGTGGCCAGAGCTGCCGGCGACGCTACGGTGATGGGCAGTGGCCAGAGCCTGCGGTGCAGGCGAAGCGGGCGGCGGGCGGGGCCCTGTGGTCACCCCGGCACATGGAGGAAGGCGGATGGAGGTCAGCATGCACACCTGGCGCGCGGCCCGGATGCTCGCAGGACGGTCCCGGGCTGGACTTCCGGCCCTGGTGATGGCCGCGGCGATGCTGGGATTGGCGGGGGTGCCCGCCGCGGGGGCAGACGCGGTCGACAGCCCGCCGGCGCCACCCGCCGGACGGCTCCTGCCGGGGGGCACGAACCTCAGCAAGTACCTATGCGTCTTCGGTCCGCAGGCCAAGCCGCGCCTTGGTGCCGCGGGCTGCCTGCAGGTGGTCTTTCTGCGGGTGCCGCGGAGCACGGTGGATCCGGTGGTGGTGCACGTGTTCGACCCCGGATCGGGCGCTGGCCCCGAGCTCGTGGCCGGCAACTCCGTGCCGACGACCACCGTGTTCACCGTGCACGGCGGGGCGGGAGCCTACACGGACGCCGCGGTCAGGGCGGTCTGGCCCCCGGCCACGCAGGCGGGGGAGAAACTCGCGGCGTACACCAGTGGGGCAGAGGTCCGGCGGACCTGGGTGACGCTGGGCAGCTTCCCGGTCGAGCAGGGCGAGGGCTGCGGCGAGGATGTCTACTTCAGGGTGACGGCGCTGGGCGCCACAGGCAGCTCGACGAACCTGTTCCGCCTGGCGGTGTCGCCGGCAACGGTCGATGCCTTCACCTACGCGCTCAGTGCGAACCTGACCACCGGCATGTGCTTCTACGTGGACATCCCGGCCGGCGCCGGGGCCGTCATCGAGCACAACTTCGACATGGACTGGCGCAGTGTCTGCCAGCTCGGCGAGGTCCGTCTGGTCAGCTCACACAATGGTCTCTGGGTCGAGAACCGGGTCAGCCTCCCGCCAGCCATGCAGGGACGACGCCTGCCCTACCGTGTGAGCCGGCGCTGGGGCGGGTACAACAACGTGTCGGTCTACGTCACGGACGAGGCCGGTCAGCCCCTGCCCATCCACTTCGCGGCGACGGCGGCCGGCCGGACCGCTGCCGGTGGCGACGCCCCCGCGGTCCCGTGAGGCCCCGTCGGGCCTACGGCGCGGCGGGCGGCGTGATCCAGGCGGTGGCGTTGCCGACGCCATCCTCCGCCTGGTAGCTGAGTTGGCGCAGCCGCGCGGCCGGCACCAGGAAGGGGCCGGTGTAGGGTAGGACGTGGCCCTGCAGGCGGTATTCCAGCCGGGCGATCCCGGCCGAGTCCCGCGCCTCCAGAATGACCTCGACGCGGGCCGTGCCGTCGGGGCCGGCCTGGGCCTGGGCGAGGCGGGCCGTGGCCAGAGGCGGCGTGAGGTCGACGATGACCTTCTGCCCGACTCGGGGGCCGCGGACGCCCAGGGCGTCGGTGCCGAACACATGCAGCGAGAACTCGCCGGCGTTGGGGAAACCGAACCGCGCCTTCGGCTCCCAGAAGGTCCACGAGGTCTCGCCGCCGACATCCGCCTCCATCCGGACGACGCTGGTGTCCGCCGTGGTCGGGACGGCCTCGATCCGGTTTCCCGGCCCAATGACCCAGACATCCCCGCGGACCAGCGGCGGCCGCTCTGCGGCGAAGGCCACCTCCAGTTGGCGGCGGACGGTGAGCTTGCCTCCGCGGGCCCTGCCCTCGAGGCCCTTGCTGTCGACCGAGGCGATGCGCCAGTAATACTCGCCGTCCGCCAGGGGCTTGGTGCGGTGCTGCCAGGCGCGGGTCAGGACGTCCTCCACCGTGGTGATGAAGGCGGCGTCCAGGGCGAGTTCGAAGTGGAAGGCGGCGAACCGTGGGGAGGGGATGGCATCCCAGGCGAAGGCGTAGCACTGGTGGGCCGTGGTCATGTCGGTCCCTGCGGGGGAGACGATGTCGGGGGGCGGCAGGAGCGCAATGGGATCAGCCGGCGCGCCGTCGCCCTGGCCGAAGGTGCCATGGTTCGTGGGGACCGTGAGGGTGGTCTTCCGCGCCTGGTACTCGGCCTGGCCGGTGAGCACCGCAAGCCGGACCACCTCGTCGCGGCCGGCATCGACGCGCAGGTCGGTGCCCCGGATGCCGATGGTCACCTCGCGCGTATGCACCTTGTAGGTAGACTCGCGTGTTCCCCGGGGCCTGATCTTGCCGAGAATGGCCCCGGCGGTGACCCCAAGGGCCGACTCTCGCCGGTTGTCGCGGCGGTCGCGCAGGTAGTGCGTCAGGTCTAGCCGTGAGTTCGGGAGCACCTGCACCACGGAACCGTCCGCCAGGGCCACCTCGGCACGCGAGTCCGCACCGGTCACCACGGCGGCGCCGACCGGAACCGCGTCTCCCGCCGCCGCGCGGACGGCCGGGGTCCCGCCGGGCGGCGCGATGCGGACCTCGCCGAAGACAGCGGTGAGCAGGCCACCCTCCTGGACAGGGGCCCTTTCATCGGCCAGCCGCTTGGCCAGGAGGGCCTTCTCGAGGGCTGTCTGTGCCGCCGCCCGGGCGTCGGCATAGGCGGCCCGGTTGCGGGCCAGATTGGCGCTGGCCAGGGCCACCGCGGCGGCCTCGGCCTCGGCCAGCGCGTAGGTCATCGCCGCGGCGTCTCGGGCCTCCTGGCAGGCAGCCTGCGCGGCGGCGATGGCGGCGAGGGCCGCCGCGCGTTCCTCGCCCGGGATGGCGATGAAGGTCCCGTCGGCGACCAGCAGCGGGTTGACGATATGATTGTAGGCCATCAACTCCGGCAGGTACTCGGCACCCCCCAGGCAGCGGGTCGCCAAGTCCCTGAGCGTATCGCCCGGGGCAAGCTGGTAGACGGCCCCGGGCCGCGGCGCGACCGGTGGCGGGTCGGCGGTGGCACCCAGTGCCCCGAGCACGCCGCTGAGGATCAGGAGAAACGCCTGGCGCAGGGGAACGGCGCGGCGACGGTAGAGACCAAGCGGGTGGATGGCCAACGGAGCAGCCATGTGACCTCCTCGGGCGCAGCCGGCCCGGCGAGCAACCGACCGACGCCAGGATACCGAGGCAGAACGTACATGTGCTGCCGGCGTGGGCAAGCCGGCAGCGTCAGCCGTCACCGGCCAGGCAGGCCCGCGCCGGCAGCTTCCCTCGCGACCGGCAACCGCAGCGTCACCTGGACGCCGTCCGCGTGAGGCGGCCAGGGCGAGGTGATGCCGATGGCGCCGCCGTGGGCCTCGACCGCGAGTTTGCAGAAGGCCAGTCCGAGCCCGGCCCCCGAGATGCGCTTGCCGCCGGTGACGGCGGACGACACATACGCCTCGAAGGCCGCCTCCCGGTCCTTCTCGGCGATGACGTGACCGCGGTTGGCCACCCAGAGGGCGACCTGGCCGCCGCGACCCTCGCAACCGATCTCGATCTCGGTGCCGGCGCTGCCGTGGTCCAGGGCGTTCCAGAGCAGGTTCCCCAGGATGCGGCCCGCGATCTCGGGGTCGGCCCAGGCCGCCAGGTCCGGCGGGCCGTGCACGCGTCGGAGCGGCCGCTGCCGGTCCGCAAAGGCGGGCTCGTAGAGGGGCAGACTGCGGTCCAGGAACTCCTCGACGCAGAGGCGCTCCGGGCTCAGGCGCAGACGGCCCTCGGACATACGGCGGATGTCCAGCAGCGACTGTACTTCGACCAACAGGCGCCGGCTGCAGGACCGGCCGGTGGTAAGCAGGCCCTGGCTCGCGGAATCAGCGGGGCTCAGTCGCTCCTGGAGCGCGTCCAGAACCAGCGTCAGGGGTGCGACATGGTTCCGCAGGTCGTGGACCAGCATGTCGGTGAAGCGCTGCTTGGCGGCGTCGAGGCGCTCCAGGGCCTGGTGCTGCCTGAGTTCCTGCCGCCAGGAGCGCAGACCGGTCGCCACGCCGCAGCCCAGCAGCGCCAGCAGCGGGGGCGCCGTCGGCAGAACGATCCGTGCCAGGCCCAGGGCCAGGACGGCAAGGCCGAAGTACAGGACCGCCAGGCCCAAGTGCACGGACAGGACGCCCAGGGGCCGCTGCGCGGGGACCGGAGACAGGGGCACGACCAGGAGCAGGGCCAGGAGCAGCGAACTCCACCCCGGGAGGGCCAGCAGTGCATTGCCACCCAAGAGGTTGTCGAGCGCTGTCGCATGCACGTAGACCCCGGCCATGGCGGGGGCGACGGAGGTGGGGACGTGGTCCTTCTGGACACCGGTGGCGGTGGCGGCAACGATGACCACCTTCCCTCGGAAGGCGTCGCGGCGGACCGAGGGGATTCGCCCCTCGAGCTCGTCCTTGGCGGCCAGCAGGACGTCAGCGGCGCTGACGGTCCGGTGGTAGCGCAGGGCGGGGTTCAGGCGGAACTGGCCCTTGCTGTCCAGCGCTACCGGGCGTCCGGGACCAAGGCGGAGGCGACGCCCGGGCCCAGACACCAGGGCCTGGCCGTCGTTCCCCAGCACAGCCAAGGCCAGCGCCACGGCGAAGGAGGGGTAGGTCGAGCCCTGGCAGAGCTCCCCCACGGAGTAGCGGCGCACGGTGCCGTCGGGATCCACGGCCTGAGTCGTGGTGCCGAGGGCGGTGACGGCCCCCAGGAGTGCGGGGTACGGGAGCAGGGCGCTGTTGCGAGAGGGGATCGAGAAGGCCCGCACGTCGAGGCCGAGCGGTGCGGCGGGCCTGGCTGCCGGCGGCGGTGGCTGCGGCTGACGGCTTTCGGCCACGAAGGCGGCGGCCACGACGCGGCCGTGGGTCCTGACGACGTCCGCCAGATGGTCATCGCCACCGGCAAACACGTAGTCCTGTTCGGGGAGGAGAAGGTCCAGACCGATGACGTCGGCCTGCGCGCAGTACTCGACCAAGGAAGCCAGCACGGCCCGCGGCCACGGCCAGCGCCCGATCTGGGTCGAGAGCAGCTCCAGGCTCTCGTCATCGACGCCGACCACGACGATGCGCGCCGTCGGCGTCCGCCACGGCGCGGCGCAGCGGACCTGCAGGTCGTAGAGGTGCCACTCGACCGCAGCCAGAGGAGTGTACCGGCAGAGCGCCAGCCCCAGGCCGGCAAGGGCCAGCGACAGGATACCGGCCCTCAGCCGGTCCTTGGCGAACCGCTCGCAGACCATAGGTTCCCCTGGATTCTGCGCCGCCAGGACCCGGCCTAAGCCCCGCTTCGAGGTGGGCCGGACCGGCGCCGCTCGAAAAGGTAGGCCCATGGCCCGCGGATGCAAGGGAACGGCGCCACCGCGGGCGCAGGTCAGCTCCGTCGGCCCGTCCTCCCCAAGCCGTATGGGCCACGGCATAGGGTAGGCCTGGACCCCGGGTGCGCAAGCGCTGCGACCGCCGTGGTCACGGCAGGACCATGGCATGGGCTTCCCGGACGAAGAAGGCCTTGCACTCCTGCCAGTCAAACGGTGCGAGCATCTCCGGCATCGGCTCCCCCTCGGCATCCACGAAGTGGGTCAGGGCCTTGAGGATCTGGTAGGGGTTGACGGCCCCGCGGCCGTGCTTGGTGGCCAGAAGAGCCATGTAGTCCGGCAGGATCAGGCCACTGCGCAGGATGGTGTACAGATCGACGAAGTCCTTGCGGCTGCCGCGGTTGGCGATGGCGACCAGTTTCATGAGGGCGATGTCGCGGACGTCGGCTACGGCGAGGGAGCGGTACGGCGTCGGCGCATACAGGAACGGTTCGTGCACCTGGAAGAACGAGAGTTTGACGCCGGCCGCCAGGACGGTCAGGCTGCCGGCGGTCTCCAGGAGTGTCTCGTAGTCGCCGGCCGTGGCGAGGGCCCGCTTCAGCAGCTCCTTGTCCATTCCCTGGGTGCGGAAGAAGTCGAGGTCCTCAGAGAGGCGGTGCCCCAGGTGCAGGGCCAGGCCCGTGCCGCCGGCCAGGACCCAGCCGTCCAGCGCATCCGGCGGTGTCCCTCTCAGCCGGGCCAGGAGCTGCCGACTGCCGGCCGGCAAGACGCGTTCCTGCACGGCACACCCTCCTTCTCCAGGATGGCCCGCCAGAGGCTTGCGGTCGCCGCCGACGAGAACCGCGTCTCCGACACCCGCGCGAGGAGCCGATCGCGGCCCAGGTAGGCGGTGAGCACGTGCACGTCCTCCAGAGTGCCCATCTCCAAGACGCGCTGGACGACCCACGTGGGGTGCGTCTCCAGGTGGTCGACGGTCAGACTCCTGTCCCAGAAGAGCCGCCGGAGCTGGTCGCGCACAGCCGTCGGCGCGGGTGGGTCCGGTGTCGCCAACGGCAGCGGTTCGAGATCGATCCGAAGGCGGCAGTCCAGGGCCCTGGCCAGCTTGCGTAACGTCTGCACCTCGAAGCGCTGCCAGCCGTTCTCATAGCGCGACAGCGTGGCGGCGGAGGTATCGGCCCGATGGGCGAGGCGGGCCAGCGACAGGCCCTTGGCCAAACGCCGTTGCCGGAGCTGCTCGCCGAGGTGTGGGCCGTCCATGATCTTATCATACGTGATAACAGAGAGAACGCAAGTCGCGGGCCCTGGGAGGGCCTGCCCGACGGGCAGAACGGCAGCCTGGGACTTGACGACGGCGCGCCGGGCCGTATTCTGCAGTCGGCGCAGGGCGGGGGTAGTTCCTCTGCCACCGCAAGCACGGGTTCGGTGAGGGGGCGACCATGGAGACCCCAATGAGAGCAGGCAGCAGCGGGGGCGGCCTCACGCGGCGTGGCTTCGTGCGGCGGGCCGCGGGGGCGGCCGGCGGCACGCTGGCATTCCCGTGGTTGGTCCCGGCGCGGGCGCTGGGCCGTGACGGCGCGGTGGCCGCCAGCGAGCGCATCGGCCTGGGGGTCATCGGCTTCGGGGCCCGGGGCCAGTATGACCTGGGGGCCATGCTGCCCGAGCCGGACGTGCAGTGCCTGGGGGTCTGCGATGTGGTGCGCGAGCGGCGCGAGTTGGGCAAGCAGACGGTCGATGCCCACCATGGCACCCAGGACTGCGCGACGTACCTGGATCTGCGCGAGTTGCTGGCCCGGCCGGACATCGATGCGGTCCTGATTGCCACGGGCGACCGCTGGCACACGCTGGCATCTCTCCTCGCCGTGAGGGCGGGCAAGGATGTCTACTGCGAGAAGCCGTGCGGCGTGACCCTGGCCGAAGTCCAGGCGCTGGCGGACGGGGTCCACCGCTATGCCCGCGTCTTCCAGGTCGGCACGCAGCGCCGCAGCGTCAGCAACTTCCAGTATGCCGTGCAACTGGCCCAGAGCGGGGCGCTGGGCCGGCTCCGGACGCTCCATGCCGCGCTCACGCCGGCCCACCGGAACAACGCCTGGCTGCCGGCGGAACCGGAGCCCCCGCGGGACCAGTGCGACTGGGACCTATGGCTGGGACCGGCCCCCTGGCGGCCCTACAACCGGCGCTACCTGGTCGGCCGCGGCTGGCAGGGCTACTGCGACTTTGCCGCGGCGGGTGCCTTCCTGGACTGGGGGGTCCACACGGTAGACCTCTGCCAGTGGGCCAACCAGGCCGACGGCACAGCGCCCCTGGAGTACGAGGCGGACCCGACCGGGGTCACCGGCACCTATGCCAATGGGGTGAAGCTCGTCTGCGACCTCCTGCCGGACGCCTGGGGCAACCGCGTACCTCGTTACCTGAACACCACCGGCTCGTGCCCGGTCCGGTTCGAGGGCGAGGAAGGGTCTGTCGAGACGGGGGACAGCGGTGAACTGGCGCTCTCCGAGAGCCTTACCAGGTCCCACCGAGGCCAGTTCGCCGGCACCGGTCTGAGCCCGGCTGGACACGGCCGAAACTTCCTCGACTGCGTCCGGTCCAGGGCACTCCCGGTCTGCAACCAGGACATCATGCGCCGCTCACACCTGGCCTGTTTCGCGGCCCACATGGCCTGGTATCTGGGCCGGAAGGTGGTCCTCGACCCGGCCAAGGAGGCGTTCGTGGGCGACGAGGAGGCCAACCGGATGCTCTCCCGGGCGACACGGGAACCGTGGACCCTCCATCTCTGACGGGCCCTGCGACCCCCTGCAGAAAGGTGCATGACCATGTTCTCACGTCTCGCCATCGTGCTGGGAGGAACGGCACTGCTGCTGGCGGCCCAACCAACACTCGATGCCGGGGAGCCGCAGGAGCCCGCGCCGCTCGCGGTGCTGCAGTCAGGGGCGGACCTGGAAGCCAAGGCCCACGCCTGCCAGCGTCTGGGCGAGGTGGGCACGGGGGAGGCGGTACCGGCCCTGGCCGGGCTCCTATCGGACGAGCCCCTGGGCACCTACGCGCGCAGTGCCCTGGAGAGGATCCCGGACCCCCGCGCGGTCGCGGCCCTGCGGAGTGCGGCGGCCTCGCTTGCGGGGCCCCAGCGCGCCGGCGTCGTGGGCTCGCTGGGCGTGCGCCGCGATGCCGAGGCCGTGCCCATGCTCTGCCAACTGGCCAGGGATCCCGCCTCGGGGTTGGCCCGGGACGCCCTGCTGGCCCTCGGACGCATCGCCACCGACGACGCCGTCCACTTCCTCCGCCAGGCCCTGGCCAGCGGCGCCGAGACGGAACGGGCCGACGCCGCGGCGGCCTGCCTGCTGGCAGCCGAGAAGCAGTGGGGCGATGGCCACGCCGGTGAGGCGGTGCTCCTCTACGACGCCGTGCGACAGGCGCCCGTCCCGCTGCCGTATCGCATGGGGGCGGTGCGCGGGGCGATCCTGGCCCGGGGTGCGGACGGGGTGCCCCTGCTGATGGAGTCGCTGCGGTCCGCGGAGCCTGGCCTGCGCGATGCGGCGCTGCTGGCCATCCGGGAGCGTCCGAGCACCGCCTTGGCCAGCGCCCTGAACGCGGAGGTGGAGCGGGCGCCCGTCGAGATGCAGCCCCGGCTCCTGACAGCGCTGGTGGACTGCCATGACGCACAGTCCCTGGCGGTGCTCCGCGGCAAGGCCACGAGTCAGGGACCTGCCGTGCGCAGAACGGCGTTGGCTATCCTCGGGACCCTCGGTGGCGCGGCGGAGGCCGAGGTGCTGATCAGGGCGGTGGCGGTGAACCAGAGCCCGGAGGACTCCGCCATCGCCGTGAACAGCCTGCGCCGTCTCTCGGGCGCCGACGTTGACGGGCAGATCCTCCGAACGCTCGCCGCGGCCACGGACACGCCCGCACGCGTCCAGTTGGTCCGCCTCCTGGAGACCCGTGGCGCCACGAACGCCACCGGCGAACTCCTCAGACTCGCGGCCGACGCGGACGCCGGCGTCGCCGTGGCCGCGCTGCGGGCCCTGAAGGCCCTCGCGGGGGCCCAGGAACTGCCCGGGCTCATCGGCCTCGTCAAGGCCAGTCGAGAGGAGGCGGTACGGGACGCCGCCGAGGGCGCCGTGGTGGGGGTCTGCGCCAGGGCCGGTACCGCGGCTTCTGCCAGTGAGATCGTCCTGGCCGAGCTCATGCAGGCCAAGGAGGCCACGGCGAAGGGCTCGTGGATCCGCATCCTGGCCTCCCTCGGCCAGGCGACGGCGCTGCCTGCGGTCCGGGGAGCCCTGACCGACGCCGATGCGACGGTGGTCCGTTGCGCCATCGAGCAGCTCGGACGCTGGCCAGAGCCGGCGCCCATGGAGGACCTGTTCGGTGTCGTCTCCGCCAGTCCTGACGCGAGTTGCCGCCAGCGGGCGCTGGCCTCGGCGATCCGCCTGGCCACGGCGGCGGCAGACCGTCAGCAGGCTCCGGCTGAGCAGGTGGTGGGCTGGTTGCGGCGCGCCGACAGGGCGGCGCAGTCTGCCCAGGAGCGCCTGCTGATCATCTCCGCGCTGGGCCGCGTGAGAGACGCCGAGAGCCTCCATATGCTGACCTCGCACCTCGACGACCCGGAGGTCCGGACCGAGGCCGCCCTGGCCATCGTCCAGATCGCCGACGCCGTCGGGCAGGAAGACCCCGGCGCCGTTGCCAAGGCCCTGGAGAAGACCCTCGCCGTCGTCTCGGACGCCGGCATCCGTGACCAGGCCACGAAGCTGGCCAAGGCCGTGTCCGGCCGCGCGCTGCCGACACCCCTCTTCGATGGCCAGTCCCTCGCCGGCTGGGAAGGCGATACGACCGTCTGGCGCGTTCGCGATGGCGTCCTCGTCGGCGGCTCGCTCGACGGCAACGCGGGCAACGAGTTCCTGGCCACGACGCAGGCCTACGGCAATGCCGTCCTCCGCTTCGAGTACAAGCTCGTCGGCACCGAGGGCTTCGTCAACGGCGGCGTCCAGTTCCGCAGTACGCGAGTGCCCCCGCCCTCGCGGGAGATGTGCGGCTACCAGGCAGACATCGGCGCCGGCTACACCGGCTCGCTCTACGACGAGTCGCGGCGCAACCGGGTCCTGGCCCAGGCCAAGGCGGAGCGGGTTCGTGTGCTGGAGGTGCCCAACGAGTGGAACCGCTACGAGGTGCGCTGCCTGGGACCGCGCGTGCAACTCGTCGTCAATGGCGAGAAGACGGTAGACTACACCGAGACCGACCCGGCCATCCCGCTGGAGGGCCTCATCGCCCTCCAGATCCATGGGGGCTGCAAGGCGGAAATCGCTTTCCGCAATCTGACCGTCGCTGGCCTGAGCTACGGCCTCGCGACCCGAGAGTTCTGCGTCCCCAGGGACCGCTGGAAGATCCTCTCCTACAGCAGCGAGAACACCCAGGGGGAGGACGAGCGGGCGGTGCTGGCCATCGATGGCAACCCGGGCACCTTCTGGCACACCCAGTGGTCCGGGGCCCAGCCCGGCCACCCCCATCACCTGGCCATCGACCTGGGCGAGGGTGTGGAGATGGCCGGATTCACCTACCTGCCCCGCCAGGACGGCCGACACGAGAAGGGCGTCATCGGGGCCTACGAGGTCTACGCCAGCGCCGACGGCAAGGACTGGGGCCAGGCGATCACCAAGGGTCGGTTGGAGAACACCGACCGGGACCCAGCCGGACGGGTGGTGGTCTGGCCCAGGCCCGTCACGGCCCGCTACCTGAAACTCGTCTCCCTGGACGCCCCGGGAGGCCATCCCTTCGCCGGCGCTGCCGAGATCGGGGTCCTGGGACGGGTCGTGCCCAGGTGAACCCCGCCGCCGGCGCCTCGACGGGCCCGGGTCTTGCGGCGACCTCGGCCCAGGGGTACGTTCCGCGGTCATCTCAGGCACTGATCCTATACCGCGTGGACGTCAGCCGTAGGGCATTGCTGGACCGGCCGCGGCCACAGGGGCGAACGCCCCCGCGGCCATGCTCCCGCGGCCGCGGGACCGTGGGCTCTCCATCTGGATGACCGGGGACTGCACGGCCGCAGGGCGCGGTCCCGGCCAATGCCCTACGACGGACGTAGAATTGGTATTACCCAAGGGACTCCCATGCAAGAGGCGACCCAGGCAGCCCTCCTGTCGCTCATGCTGAGCCTTCCTGGCGCCATGGCCGAACGGGTCATCCACGTGTCGACCCAGGGCAACGACGGCTGGTCGGGCACGCTGGCCCAGCCCAACGACGGCCGGACCGACGGCCCGGTTGCCAGTCTCGCCGGCGCCCGGGATGCCCTGCGGCGGGCGCGCGACGGCAGGCCCCCGGCGGAGCCGACCAGGATCGTCGTTGCCGATGGCCACTACACGCTGAGCGAGCCGCTCCTGCTGACCCCAACGGATAGCGGCACGGCCCAGGCCCCGGTCCGCTACGAAGCCGCTCCCGGCGCCAGGCCCGTCTTCAGCGGCGGCCGCCGCATTGGCGGCTTTCAGCCGGCTGGAGAGGGTCTCTGGGTGGCCAGGATCCCGGCGGTCGCCGCCCGGGAGTGGGCCTTTGAGCAGCTCTTCGTCAACGGCCGCCGGGCCGTCCGGGCGCGCACGCCCAACCGCTTCTGGTTCGAGGTGGTCGACGTGGAAGAGGCGGCCCTCACGCCGGTCACGGGCAAGCAGCGCCCGGAGCGGGCCCAGCAGACCGTCCGCCTGCGCCCCGAGGACTTCGCCGCCATCGCCGGGTTGACCCCTGAGGAGCTGAAGGACGTCCACCTGGTCGTCTACCACAACTGGGACAACACCCGCCGTTTCATCGACCGCCTCGAGCCGGAGGACTGCGCGGTGGTGACCAGCGGCCAGGGCATGAAGCCATGGAACCCGTGGCGCAAGGGCTCGACGCTGGTCTTCGAGAACTACCTGGGGGCCCTCGACGCACCGGGCGAGTGGTTCCTCGCCCGCGATGGGTCCCTGTACTACCGGCCGCTTCCCGGGGAGGACATGGCCACGGCCGAGGTGGTCGCGCCGGTGGCCGGCAAACTGCTGGTGGTCCAGGGCGACCCGGCGGCGGGGCTGTTCGTCGAGCATGTGACCTTCGCCGGTCTGGCCTTCCACCACGCCCAGTGGCTCACGCCGCCAGGTGGCTTCGAACCCGCCCAGGCCGCCGCGCCCATCGACGCGGTCGTCATGGTGGACGGGGCCCGCCAGGTCGCCTTCGAGGACTGTGAGGTCGGCCACATCGGGACCTACGCGGTCTGGTTCCGCAAGGGCTGCACGGACTGCGCCCTGCGCCGCTGCCACCTCTTCGACGTGGGTGCGGGTGGCGTGCGCATCGGCGAGGCGGAAATGGCCCGCGACACGGCCGAGGAGACAGGTCGTATCATCCTGGATAACAATATCATCCGTCACGGCGGGTACCTCTTCCCCTGCGCCGTGGGCGTCTGGATCGGCTACAGCCCCGACAACCAGGTCACGCACAACGAGATTGCGGACCTCTTCTACACCGGCATCTCCGCCGGCTGGCGGTGGGGCTACGCGGCCAGCTCGTGCAAGCGCAATACCATCGCCTACAACCACGTGCATCACCTCGGCTGGGGGCTCCTGAGCGATATGGGCGGGATCTACACGCTGGGACCGTCCGAGGGCACGGTCGTCTCCGGTAACGTCTTCCACGACATCTACGCCTACTCCTACGGCGGCTGGGGGATGTATACCGATGAGGGCAGCACCGGCATCCTCTTCGAGAACAACCTCGTCTACGACACCAAGACCGGCAGCTTCCACCAGCACTACGGGAAGGAGAACGTGGTGCGCAACAACATCCTGATGAACAGCAAACAGCACCAAGTCCAGGCCACTCGGGTCGAGGACCACCTCTCGTTCACCTTCGAGAACAACGTCGTCTGCTGGACCACGGGACCAGCCCTGGCAGGGCCCTGGGAGAAGCTGACCTTCGTCGCCCGGGGGAACTGCTGGTGGAACGCCGCCGGCGCTCCCGTGACCTTTGCCGGCAAGACCCTCGAGGCCTGGCAGGCCCTGGGGCACGAGACGGGCTCGGTGGTCGCGGACCCGCTGTTCGTGGATGCAGCCGGGGGCGACTTCCGCCTGCGGCCGGACTCGCCGGCGCTGGGGCTGGGGTTCCGGCCTTTCGACCCCAGCCAGGCCGGTGTCTACGGCGCCCCCGCCTGGGTGGCGAAGGCGAGCGCCGAGGTCTACCCGCCGCTCGAGCTGCCCCCCGAGCGCCCGCCGGTGCCGATCCACCTGACCTTTGAGCGGGATACCCCCGGCAAGCCGCCCAGGGGCCTGGAGCTGCACGTCGAGAACAAGGGCGACTCGATCCTCGTCACCGACGAGACCGCGGCTGCCGGAAAGCACAGCCTGAAGATCACCGACGCGCCCGGGCTCGAGCGCCCCTGGCGGCCGCACCTGGTCTGCTCGACCCGTCATGGGAAGGGACTTGTGGCCAACAGCTTCGACATCCGCGTGGAGAAGGCCTCCTGGGTCGACTACGAATGGCGCGACTACAGCGAGGGCAACTACCGGACGGGGGTGCGGCTCACCCTCCGCGACCTGCGTCTGGAGCTGCCGGGCGGCGCCGGTATGGACATCCCCGAGGGCCAGTGGATCCATCTCGACATCCGGGGAGGCGTGGGCCCCGACACCACCGGGACGTGGGCCCTGGCCGTGACGGCTCCCGGGCAGCCCCCGCGGGACTTCGCCGACCTGCCCTATGCCGCTCCGACCTTCAGAGTCCTCACCTGGACCGGCTTCATGAGCAACGCCGAAGCCGTGACCTCGTTCTACCTGGACAACCTGGTGCTGACGGCGCGCTGAGGAAGGCCGGGGCGGACCGCCCTGAGGGCCCCATGCTCATGGCTGCAGGAGCTCGACGGCGTGACCGTAGTCTTCGCCAGCGATGGCGGCCACGCCGCTGTCGAATGTCGCCAAGCGGCCGCCATAGTGGACTGCCAGCCCCAGCAGGTACGCATCCGTGGTCTGCCGGTAGCCGATGAGGCGGTCACGGAACGGGGCGAGCACGTCGGGTACCGGGGGCTGCTCCGGCCAGAAGCGGTGGGACTCGACAGCGGTATTGCGGGCCAGGATGTCGAGCGCCTGGCGCGGGAACACGGTCACCCCCACAAGGCGGGGGTTGCACGACAGCCGCACGAAGGCGCTCTGGGTGATGGCGCACGTGGCCCACCGGCGTCCTGGATCATGGGTCAGCCAGCGGAGGGCCGACCGATGGTGGGGGTGGTTTGGCCAGGCCAAGGCCAGTAACGTGTTGGCGTCGAGGAGGGACTCATTCACCGGAACGGGCCCCCGTGCGTGGCTTCATCCTCGGCAACCTCGGCCTCCCGGAGTGCTTCCAGATCGATGGGCGACGCGCCGGCAGGAACCGCGAAGACGGTGAACTCGCCGACCCGACGGGTACCGATCGCCGTACGGTGTCCGCGGCGCGCCAGGTCCGAGAGGGCCTTGCCCGTGGAGACGTGCCGTGCCCGGGCGATCCCCCGGGCGAGGGCAAGGATATCATCATCGATCATCATGGTGGTGCGCATCATGCCCTCCAGTGCGGTGATGCCGATGGCACGCGTTGGTGCGCATACTGTAAGTGCGCATCAGGCTCTGGCAAGCATTGGTCAGGGCCGTCGCGCGTGGCCTGTTATGGGGTCGCCAGGCCCACGGGCGCCGCGGGCGAGGTAGGGTCGCGTGCCCTCACGCGGTCCCGCGACTGCGGGATGGCTACGCGGTCGCGGGACGGCCGCGGGACGCCCATACCCCAGATCCGGCGCCACGCGCGGGGTGCGACCCCAGGCCTGTGACCGCGTTGGGCCGCCCCGTGTGCTATGTTCCACCGTGGCACGAGGCAGACTGAGGCAGGAGGTGCACACCATGTCGACGAAGCGGCTGCGGATCGGGGTGGCGGGGCTCGGGCGGATTGGCTGGGCCTTCCACTGCAAGCATCTGGCAGACCATCCCGACTGGACGCTGGCGGCCGTGGCGGACACGGAGGCTACCCGGCGTCAGGAGGCCATCGACACGTATCGGTGCGAGGCCTTTGCGGACGTCGAGGCGATGTGTGCTGGAGCCCGCCTCGACGCGGTGGTCATCGCCACACCCACGCATCTGCACGAGGCCATGGTGATGGCCGCGCTGCAGCACCGCCTGCACATCCTTCTGGAGAAGCCCATGGCGCCCACGTATGCCGAGGCCGAGCGTATCGTCAAGGCCGCCGAGGCCGCCGGACGGGTGCTGACCGTGTACCAGCCGCACCGTCTGGGGGCCTACTTCCAGCACCTCAAGGCCATCGTCAACGACGGCCGCATCGGCCGCGTGACCATGATCCAGCGCGGGGCCTTCAGCTACTCCCGGCGCGACGACTGGCAGAGCCTGCAGAGCTTCGGCGGTGGCATGCTCAACAACTACGGGGCCCACTACCTGGACCAAGTCCTGCAACTGGTGGGCTACGACCTCCGCCGCGTCTGGTGCACGCTGCAGCGCGTGGCCTCCCTGGGAAATGCCGATGACGTCGTGCGGATCGCGCTCGAAACGACGGCGGGCGTGGTGGCGGACTGTACCATCAGCCAGGCCAGCGTCGGCAAGGGCCCCTACGAGTTCATCGTCTGGGGCACCAGCGGGATCGTCATGCAGGCCGGCAACGAGATCACGGTGCGCTGGTTTGACCCCGCCAGACTGCCCCCCAAGGAGGTCAACCCGAGCCTGGCCAGCGCCGACCGGAAGTACCCCAGCGAGGCCATCGCGGTCCACGAGGAGAGGGTCGCGGTCAACGCCGCCTTGCAGGTCGACGTCTTCGCCAACCTGGCCCAGGCCATCCGCGGCGAGACGGCGGTGTTCGTGCCGCCGCGAGAGACCCTGGCCCTGGTGAAGCTGGTGGCCGAGTGTCGCGAAAACAGCGCCGGCATCCGGACGCCGGGGGCGGGCGGCTGACCCAGAGGCCACGCCAAGTCCCCTGGACTGCCCGGCGCGCGACGGGCACAATGCGGGAGGCGCGCTCTCGCAGAGCCTGAGCCCAGTCGATGGCCGTCGCCCTGGAGATGCGCCTGGCCTCAGGCGCCGCGGTGGCGGCCCACCCCATCTCCACTGGGCAGAGCCCGGCAACGTGGGAGGCGCGCTCCGTCGCGTCGATCCTGAAGCCCCCTGGAGCGCCCGTGGCCTCGCGGGCAGCGGCTGGAAACCGCCCAACGAAGGCCCGGAATCCGTTCGGACCTTCCCAGGGTTCCCTGTCGGACGGCAGGACCGATGACCGCGAAGTCGTGAAACGGTTCGAACCAATTTACGATTAATGAAGTAATCGGTCTTGACTTGCCCGGGCCGTGTGGGTACACTTTCTGGTACCATGGAACGCTTCTACGAACACGTCCTGCGCAACCACCTGGCAGAGGACCGCCAGATGGCCATGCTGACCGGCCCCCGCCAGGTCGGCAAGACCACAGCGGCGCGGGCAGCGGCCGGGGGGCACCACTACCTCAGTTGGGACCGGCAGGCTGACCGCATGGTGATCACCAAGGGCGCCGACGCCCTGGCCGAGCGGATGGAGCTTTCGACAGTGCGGCCTGACCGGGCCACGGTGGTCCTCGACGAAATCCACAAGTACGCCCAATGGAAGACCTTCGTCAAGGGCTTCTTCGACGTCTACGAGAGGCAGGTGCGGGTGGTGCTTACCGGCAGTGCGCGCCTAGGCTTCTTCCGCCGCGGTGGCGATAGCCTGATGGGGCGCTACTTCCTCTACCGCATGCACCCCCTCACCCTGGCCGAGCTGGAGCGTCCGCGCCCGGGCACGGCAGAGATCAGTCCGCCCCTGCGGCCGGCCGCCGAGGCCTTGCCGCAACTCCTCACCTACGGCGGCTTCCCTGAGCCTTTCGTGCGGAACTCGGCGCGCTTCTACAACCGCTGGCGGCGCCTGCGGGCGGAGCTGCTGTTCCGTGAGGACCTGCGCGACCTGACGCGCACACTCGAGGCTGGGCAGGTCGAGGTCCTGGCCGAACTCATCACGGCCCAGGCAGGCGCCCTGGCCAACTACAGCTCCCTGGCCGCCGACACCAAGGTCGCGGTGGACACCGTGCGGCGCTGGATCACGGTCCTGGAGAGCCTCTTCTTCTGCTACCGCATACGTCCGTGGTTCCGCAACGTCCCCAAGTCTTTGCGCAAGCAACCCAAGCTCTACCTCTGGGACTGGAGCCTGGTCGCCGATGCCGGTGCCCGGCGCGAGAACCTCCTGGCCTCACACCTGCTCAAGGCGGTCCAGGCGTGGACCGACGCAGGCCTGGGCGACTACGACCTGTTCTATCTGCGCGACAAGGCGAGACGGGAGGTCGACTTCCTGGTGACGCGCCATGGGGGGCCGTGGTTCCTAGTGGAGGCCAAGTCCTCGGCCCGCCGGGACCTCAACCCCAATCTGGCC
>Ga0172371_10001979_pt1 | contig 32655 bp, 20 predicted proteins | sample Lak12m_FD_114543 | JGI IMG/M metagenome (GOLD analysis project Ga0172371, IMG submission 114543) | Freshwater microbial communities from Kabuno Bay, South-Kivu, Congo - kab_022012_12m | ecosystem: Environmental > Aquatic > Freshwater > Lake | place: Democratic Republic of the Congo: South-Kivu...
ACTGCCGAGTCAGCGTCCGCGCCGGCTCCCGGTCACCACTCCAACCCCTGGCCCAATGCACGGGCCGACAACGCCTCGATGCGGGCGGTGCCATCCTCCAGCGGCGTGATCGTGGCCACGATCGCCAGCCCGCGCGCGGCAGGGTCGGCCGGGTCGCCGACCAGGGCCAGCGTCACCGCAGTCCCTTTCACACGGCCTCTCTTCACCAGCAGCGCATAGGCCGTGCCGTTGGCGAGGTGCAGTTCCGCGGTGCCGGTGACCTTACGCTCTGCAGACACGAGGTCGAACCGCAGCGCGAAACTGCCATCCATGGGCCAGGGCAGCGCCAGGGCGCAAGGGGCGGTCAGCCGGCCGGAGTCCGCCCCGGCGTCGAGGCGGAGCGTTGCCGGCCCGGTCAGCGTCCGAGTCGCGTGGTCCAGACCGAGGGCCAGGCACAGGTCCGCCCTGGCTGGCAGGCCCGACCAGAGCAGGGAGCCGACCCCTTTGGCGGCCAGCGTGAGCGCCAGCGCGCCATCCTCACCGGCGACCGCCCCCTTCGCGGCCAACGGGATGAGCGATGCAGCCACCGCCAGGCTGCCGCCGGCGGTGATCCGGCCGCGGCCGTCGTGGACGACGTCCAGGCGGAGAGGGTAGCCCCCTGCGCTGGCCTCGTAGTGCACCAGCACGGTCTGGCGGCTTCCGGTCCGACTCGCTCCGTAGTCCAGCTCTAGGGCAGCGAGGGCGGGCCCCACCATGGCGGTAGGGTCGGCGACCGCAAGGCTGCATACCTTGCCTGCGGCTGCCGTCAGCACGCCGGTCATCACCTTGGTTGGCGTCAGGCGGCTGGCGGAGGTCCCGCCGCCGAACAGGCTGCATGCGTTCCTGCCGCACGACCAGAGCGCGCCGTCGGCCCCGACCATGAACGTCTGGTACCAGCATGCCGCTACCGCCACCACCTCGCACCCCATCGGGACCTCCTGCAGAGCGAGTTCCCGCCCGGTCAGGCTCCCTAGCTGGCCAAAGTCGTTGCTCCCCCAGACATAGAGGCTGCCACCCGCGCCCTCCCAGGCCCAGAGGCCGCCCGCCAGACACCGCCACACCGCCCCCACCGTAACCCATGTCCTGAAGCCCCGCGCCATGCTGCTCTCCTCGCCCCCAGCCCGCCCGGTCCGCGCCCCCAGGCAACGGTCACATCCCAACATAGGACAGCGGGCAGGGGGAGCAAGCGCCGGCGCGGCGAGGGCGGCGCAAGCCAGCTCCGTAGGCCCTCCCGCCACACAGCGTGGGTTGCGGGGGGCACGGCCTCCCGGTAGGCCGCCGCAGGGGCGGTGCACGGGCGTGACCCGGCGGCGCCAACATCCGAGGTTCGTAGTGAGGGCCTCAGCCCTTCCCCCGGTGGGCGGAGACCCCCAAAGGCGTCACTACGAGCCTCCTCCACGGCGGCCGCAGCCCTTGCGTACCCGGGGTCCGGGCGTATCCTGTGGCGTGGTTCATACGGCCTGGGGAGGACGGGCCTACGGAGCTGACGTGCGTCGACGGGGTGGGCGGCGCGGGGCGGCGTACCCACGCCCCGCGGGCCGGGCGAGTAGGCGACAGCATCCTTGACGTCGCTCTCCGAGGAAGTCGCGTCTCGCCCGCACGCGGGCGGGTGGCAGCCGCGACCTACGAGGAGCCCCACCGCAAGGCTGCCGACGGTTTCCTGAAACAGCCCTGGCCCGCCGTCGCTGACGATCCGTCTACCTGAGCGTGTCCGCAAACGCCCGAGGCGAGTACACCGCGACACCGCGGAGCTGCCCCACCACCAGCAGGTCCCTGTCGCCGGTCACGATGCAGGCGGCTTCGGCTGCGACCGCGACCCCGAGCACCGGCAGGTCGTCCGGATCGCGACAGGCGCCGACCCCCACAGCGGCGGGCTCCATGACTCTGGCGTGCTGCCGCAGCAGGTCGAGGATGTCCCGCGTCACCGCCGCTGGGAGTCTGAGCTTGCCGCTCAGGTTCCTGTGGACCTCGCCCAACAGGTGTTCGCTCAGGATGAGCTCGTGGTCACTCAGACACAGTTCCAGGATGGACTCGCACAGGCCCCGCGCGGCAAAGGCCGCAACGATGACGTTCGCGTCGAGGACGACCCTCATGAGATCGCCTCGAAGACGTCCTCGTCGGTGAGGAAGCCCTGCGCTTCAGCGAACGGGAGGACACGGCGCCGCAGCGAGCGGAACTTCGCGACCGCCACGTACCGGCGGAGCGATTCCCGGACGACGTCGCTGACGGGCTTGTTCTCGTCCTGGCTGACGCGCTGAAGCTCGGCCCGCAAGTCGTCTGGCAGTCGGATCGTCAGGGTGTTCATAGTAAGACACTGTAGCACGGCGACGTGCCAGGGGCAACCGCACGAGAACGGCGCCCGGCGAGCGCTGAGCCGCGGTGTTCCCATAGGGGGCGTCTGCCCGCCCCGGAGAGGGCTTCTGCCTGCGGCGGACCCGCCTCTGGCGGGGAAGCCCTCACTACGAGCCTCATGAACCGGCGCCGCCGGGACACACCTGTGCGCTGCCGCTGCGGGCGCGGCGGTCTGGGGGAGGGATGACGGGGATTGGGGCCGTGCTCGCCCGTGTTCGTAGTCGAGGCTTCAGCCGGCCTGCCTGGCCTGCAACCGCGGGCCGGTAGTTCCTGGAACAAGCCGCCTAAAGGCTCGACTACGAACGAGTACCATCCAGGGCCCGCAAGGGCCCCAACCGGACCTGGGACCTACCGATGCACGCGCAGCTCTGGCGCCCCGAAAGCCGCGATGTCGGAGCAGAACTGCGCCAGCGCTGCGGAGCTCGCCTGGGCCTCTCCTGCAGAGTAGATTCACCCGGCGGCGGCAGGGGCGTCGTGGGTGTGCCCCGGACGGCCGCCAGGAGGTGGTCGCCATGCGTTCCCGGCCCGGTTTTCGCGACATTCTGGTCACGCTGTTCGCGGCCGTTTCCGTTCTGGCGGCGCCCTCGGTGGTGCAGTCGCTGCCGGGGGGCATCACCATGGTGGCCGACGACAGTGGCCTGTGGGACGGCCATCTGAGCCTCAGCATCACGCACCAGAACCGGGCTCCATATCAGGCTCGTAAGATGCTGGACTGCAGTAGGTTGTCGAGTGGTATCTGGGATGCCGCCAGGGAGTTCCGCCTGTCGGTCTTCCTCGCGGTCCGGGACTACTCCTGGCACGACCAGCCCGCGACGAACGGCCTCGACGAGGCCATCGAGGTCGTGGTCAACGGCACGGTCAACACCATCCCGACCAACGGCGGTGCACCGGTCTACCAGGAGGGCGCTTCCCCGAACCTGGACTGGTATGACTTCCCGCTGCCCCGGGAGCAGTTCCGCCGCGGCCCCAACGAGGTCATCTTGCGCAAGGCCGCCTCCGACAAGAACGACGACTACCTCTACCTCGGGATCGACCACAGTCGCGAGCTCGGCAACAGCGCCGTCGACTTCGGTGACGGTCGGGGGTGGCGCCAGGATACGCTCACCATTCCCGGCGGCCGCGGCGAGTACATGGTGCGACTGTACCTGCTGAGTGCTGACCTGGCCGTCGAGGCCGCCTGGGCACCCGGCTCCACGCTGCGGGTGACGGACCCGGCCGGGCTGCTCCTCTTCCAGGGCTCGCGGCAAGGCCAGGTGACCGCCGCGGGACTCGTCCTGGCGGCGGGCCAGTCCGCCCAGGTCGAGTGGAGCCCCGCCCGCATGGACCCGCTGGGCGAACTCGCCGTCGCGGTGGAGGGTTGGGGGGGCTTCGCCCTGAGCTGGGTCGCTCTCGATGGCCGGCATGGGAACCCCGTCACCCAGGCTGCCCCCTTCAGCGCCACTGCACCGAGGCCCCATCCGGCCGGCGTCGTCATCACGGCCCAGGGTGAGGGCGGGACCCTGACCCGCGTCGCCCTCCGGGGTCGCCTGAGCTGTCGTCCGCCGGACGTCCCGCCGCCGGACCAGCGCCCGGACATCGCGGCCCCGGCCGGGGCCGCGGCTGCGCGTCCCCCGAGTTGCGGGCTCCTCCCCGGCGGGGCCGTCCTGCAGAACGCCAGCCTGCGGGCACGGTTCGCCACGGCCGACGGCCACCTGCGCCTCGTGTCTCTATATAATGAGTGGGCCGCGGCAGAGGTGTTGCGTCAGCCCGAGGCGGTCGCCCTCTTTCTGGTCGAGGTCGGCGAGAAGCGCTACGCCGGCAGTCGCGAGTTTGCCCTCGACGCGGTGTCGCCGGTCGAGCGGGGCTTCGTGGCGACGCTGTCCCAGGCCGAGACCGGTCTGCGGGCGCGGCTGGAAGTGTCGATCGCCGAGGAGGGCCTGCGCCTGGCCCTGGAGCTGCGGAATGCGGGCCAGGCCCCCTGCGACGTGAAGGTGGCCTTCCCGCATCTGGCCGGCCTGGCCGTCTCCGAACAGCCCGCGGCGGACTTCTACTTCTTCCCCTGGAGCGGGCTGTTCAGCCGGCAGCCGGCGATCCTCCGGCGCGGCTACGGCGACCACGAGGCGCTCTACCAGGTCATGGACGTCTTCAGCCCGGCGCGGGGGGCCGGTCTCTCGCTGCGCCTGGACGATGCCGAGGGCTGGCACAAGGTCCTGGCCCTGCGCAAGGTTGTGCCGGGCGAGCCCACGGTCTCGGGTGACGCGAGCCATGTCCGCACCAAGCCCGAGTACGTCTGGACGCGAAGCCTGCCCGAGGACGTCCCCGGGATCGGCATGACCTGCGAGTACCTGCGCCGGACGCGCGAGCCGGGCCAGGCCTTCGCCCCAGCCCCGGCCGTCATCACGGCCCACCCTGGCGACTGGCGCGTGGCCATGAAGACCTACGCCGACTGGGCCCACCGCGTCTGGGCCTGGCGCCCGTATCCCTCGCGCCTTAGGGGCATCCACACGATGACCGCCCACGGCTGGGGTCAGGACTCGCTCTTCAAGGACGGCGCCTACCGCGCCGACTTCATCCGGCCCATGGCCGACTGCGTCGAGATCATGTCCTGGTGGGAGTGGTCCGAGCTGGGTCCCCTGGGCGCGCCGCTGGACCAGCTCAAGAGCAAGCTCACCGCCGGCCAGATCAAGGAGTGGCAGCCCTACTTCGTCAAGGACCCCGTCACCGGGCGCCTCATGTGGAACAACCAGCCCGGCGACTACCGCGGCTACAACCAGCGCTTCGGCGGCCTGCCGGCCTTCCGCCAGGCGGTCGAGACCTGGAAGGCCACAGGACGCCTGGTGACGCTCTACACCGATCCCTTCCGCCTGGACGAGTTCTCCTGCGAGACGGGCCGTCAGTTCGGCCAGGCCTGGTGTGTCGTCGGTCCCGACGGCAAGCCCACCATGGGCTACGAGGTCACCAACCCCTGCCACGACCTGCCCGAGGTCCGCGACTGGGTCATCCGCGAGATGAGGCGGGTCATGCAGGAGACCGGCGCCGATGGCATCCGGCTCGACGAGTATGGCCACATGGGCTGGGCCTGCTTCAACCCCGCCCACCGGCACACCTATGCCGAGCCCGGTGTCTCCCAGTGGAACAAGGCGGTGGCGGAGGCCACCCGGGGGGTCCGCCAGGCCATGGATGAGGTGGCCCCGGGGTCGGTCCTCACCACCGAGCATCCCGCCTATGACTACCTCATGCAGTTCATCGATGGCTGCATCACCTACGACTCCACGGTCCAGGCCACACCCCTGCGGCCCCTGCCCGTCAACCTGCAGCGCTTCTACTTCCCCGAGTGCAAGGCCTATGAGCTCGATCATCGCGGGGCGGATACCCTCGACCGCAGGAAGTTCTGGAACGGCGTCGCCTCCTTCGGCCGCATCCTGCCGAAGCCCTACTACACGATCTACGACGAGAACGAGGATGCCTATGCCAGCCGGGACTGCGAAGCGCTGGTGCCGACGCTGGTGTCGCGGCTCTATGCCAACCGCTTTCAGGCCACGGGCAAGACCCTCTACCATCTCTACAACGCCGTCGGGTACACCGTGCAAGGCCCCGTCCTGGCCCTGACCGTGCCACCCGGGCAGCATCTCGTGGACCTCCTCACCGGCGCCCCGGTGGCGCTCACGCCGCATGACCAGGGCCAGGCCGTGGACCTCTGGCTCGAGCGGGATGACGTCGCCTGTCTGGCCCTGCTGCCTCAACGCCTGCACGATCCGCGCCTCGCCGCGCGCGAGCTGACCGTCCGCCTCTTGGGTGACGTCGCCGGCTGCACCCTCGCCCTGGCGGCTGCCGATGGGACCGTGCTGGCGACGCAGCCTGCCCTCGCCGGCGCGAACCGCCTCGCCCTCGGCGACGCCCCCGCGGCCCCCGCGCCGGCCCTGGTGAAGCTGCTCCGGGAGGGCACCCTCCTCGACGCCACTCCGGTGGCGCCGTGACCTTGGCGCGGGAGCTTGTATCTTTAGAGCGCGTTCGGCGGCCGCGCCTCGGCGTCAGGGCAGGCTTCCCTGGGCATGGCAGGCCTGGCCCAGAGCGGTGACCGGTCACCGGCAGTCCAGAGAGTCCCACCCGACGTGGGACTCGGTAAGCACATACTGCGCAGGCCGCCGGCCAAGCTTTGGAGTGGCGGCGGCATGACGCCGCTTTGCCCTCGTGTCGAGGCGTCCGCCCGGCCACCGAGCGCGCTGTGGGCAGGAGAACCGGCTAGTGAACGCGCGCGAACGATTCCTCAACGTCCTGAACTACCACCCCGTGGACCGTGGGGTCTACGGCATGTGGGTCGGCTGGTGGCCGGAGACCCAGCAGCGCTGGCAGCGCGAGGGCTACGACCCCGCCAGGGGCCACGGTTTCCCCATCGACCCGGGCTCCTGGCAGGGCGGCTGGTTCTTCCCCAACCCGCCCTTCGCCCGCGACGTGCTGGCCGAGGACGCCGAGACGGTCACCTACGTGAACCACGAGGGGATCGTCATGCGGGAGCGCAAGGACAACCCCTACTCCTCGATGCCGCAGTTCGTGCGCTTCCCGGTCGAGACCCGGGCTGACTTCCGGCGTTTCTGGGCCGAGCGCATGCGGCCCGATCTGGCCGCCCGGATCGGGGCAGACTATGGCGCCCGGCTGGCGGCCTACCGCACCCGCGAGGCCCCCCTCATCGTCATCGCCGACCGCTGGGGCGGCTTCTTCGGCGGTCCCCGCAACCTGACCGGCGTCGAGAAGCTCTGCACCCTGTTTTACGACAATCCGGCCTTCGTCGAGGAGATGATGGACACCACCGCCGAGTTCGTCATCGCCATGATGGACGGCATCCTGGCGCACACCGACGTGGACGTCTTCGGCTTTTGGGAAGACATGGCCTACAAGACCGGGCCCCTGATCGGGCCGGCCATGGTCCGGCGCTACATGCTGCCGCGCTACCGGCGCGTCGTGGACCACCTCCGGACCAAGGGGGTGGAATGGTTCTCGCTCGATAGCGATGGCGATATGTCATCGCTCATCCCGGTGTGGATGGATGCCGGCATCAACATCCTCTACCCCTTCGAGGTCCAGTGCGGCATGGACGTCCTGCAGGTCCGCCGCCAGTATGGCCGTGACCTGCGGCTCTGGTTCGGTATCGACAAGCGGGCCGTGGCTCAGGGTCCCGCAGCCATCGAGGCCGAGCTGCGCCGGGTCCGACCCCTGCTCGATGAGGGCGGCTACATCCCCGGCCTCGACCACTCCCTGCCCCCCGATGTGTCCTATGCCCACTTCCGCTACTTCATGGAACGCTTCTGGGACCTGGTCAACGGCCGGCTATGAGGTATGGCCCCTTCGCCGCCAGCACTGCTCCTGTGGGGCTCTGCCCCACGCCCCGCCGGGGAGACCGGTCTCCCCGGACCCCACCTTCCTGGCGCGAAGACACCGGCACGGGCGTTGCGCGTAAGGCTGGCTTGTATGGCAGCGGCGTGCCGGTGTCTTCGCGCCGCGGGAAAGGGAGGTCTGGAGGGCCGATGTCCTCCAGCGGGGGCGTGGGGGCGGAGCCACCAGAAGGCAGCGCTGCCGGCGAAGGGGTGCAGCAGCAGTATGGGAGACGATGACGATGGCGACGGTGTTCATGGGCAGTGATCCGTGGGCTGGGAACCTGCACCGGCATCTGGCTGGGTGCTGTCGGGCCTGGGGCCATGAGGTGACCGAGGTCAACCCGCCCGGGGGTGACCGGGTCCCCTACTACGAGGTGGCGCGCCGCGTCGCGGTCGCGGTCGCGGCCCATCCCGGGAGCCGTGGCATCGTTCTCTGTGGTACCGGCATGGGCGTCTCCATGGTGGCCAACCGTTTCCCCGGGATCTCCTGCGCCCTGTGCGAGACTGTCTTCGCCGCGGAGAAGAGCCGTATCCTCAACAATGCCAATGTCCTGGCCATGGGCGAGTTCATCACCACCCCCCTTGTGGCCGAGGCCATAGGCAAGGCCTTTCTGACGACCGAGTTCCTCAGCGGCCTCGAGCCCGGGCTGGCGGCCGAGATCCGCGGCTGGCACCGGGCCGTGCGCGAACTGGAATCCCGGATCACCGTCAAGGACTGGGCGGCAGCCTCGTCCCCGACCTGAAGGATGGACCACCCATGACCCCCCGAGTCGAGGCCCTGCGTACCCGCGTTCTCAGCAGCCGGCAGACGGGAGACCCCCAGGCGGGGCCCCTCTATGAGGAGGCCCTCCGCGCCAGTGCCGGCGAGCCGGAGGTCATCCGCCAGGCCAAGGCGGCGGCACACTACTACCGGCACCAGAAGCTGGTCATCAACGAGGGCGAGCTCATCGTCGGCGCCAGCCCGGGTCTGACCCTCGACCCCGGCGGTCGGGTCGTCCAGAGCATCTTCGGCCGACGTACGTTCGTGGCGCCCAATCCGTGGTGGCCGGTGCCCAAGGAGACGGAGGCCTTCTGGAACGAGGGCATCCTCTCCCCCGCCGGCAACCACACGACCCTGGACTACGCCAGCATCTTCGCCGGGGGCTTCCTGGGTCTGCTGGAGCGCATCGAGGCCCGTGCCGCGCGCCTGACCGACGCTGACCCCCAGGCTGCCGAGAAGCGGGGTTTCCTCACCGCTCTGCGCCTCGTTGGCGAGGGGTACATCGACCTCAGCAACCGCTATGCGGAGGCCCTCGAGGGCATGGCCGAGGAGTGCCCCGATAGGCGTCGCCAGGCCGACCTGCAGACCATGGCCCGCAACTGCCGGCGCGTCCCGGCCAACCCGCCCGGGAGCTTCTGGGAAGCCTGTCAGTGCGCCTGGTTCTCCTTCTTCTTCCTCCCTGACGCACCCGGGCGCGTCGACCAGTACCTGTACCCCTGTTACCAGCGCGACCTGGAGCGCAGGGCCATCACCCCCGACTTCGCCCGTGAGCTGCTCTCCTGCCTCTGGCTGAAGTACTTCGAGTCGGTCGGGGCCGCCAGCGGCGTCAGCGCCCACAACCACCTCACCCTGGGCGGCGTGACCCCCGACGGCCGGGACGGCGCCAACGAGGTGACCCGGCTCTGCCTCGAGGTCACCGAGGAGCTCCGCATCCAGCGGCCCCAGGTCGGGCTGCGCTGGCACCCCGGCACCCCACCCGAGGTCCTGCGCCGGGCGGTCCGCGTCCTGCGCAACGGCTCGGGAAACCCGGACTTCTGCAGCGACGACCAGATCGTCCCGGCCCTTACGCGGATCGGGGTCAGTCTCGAGGACGCCCGCGACTTCTCCCTCTCGGGGTGCCACGAGGTCATCGTCACCGGCAAGGCTCAGATGGGCTCCGTGGAAGGCTTCATCAATATGGCTAAGCTCTTGCGCATGACCCTGGGCCTGGAGCCTGCCCTGCAGCCGGACGTGTGCCTGGCCGACCTGACGACCCCGGAGAAGCTCTGGGAAAGCCTCCGCGCTTCCATGGACCGCGTTGCCGAGATGGCCCATCGCTCTGCCCTCGGGCGCGATCAGCTCGCGGCGAGCCAGCCCGGCGGCAACCTGCAGGCATCGCTGGTGGTGCGCGACTGCATCGAAGCCTGCCGGGGCTATACCCAGGGCGGCGCCCGCTACAACTTCTGCAACTGGGATGTCATCGGCATGGCCAACCTGGCCGACTCCCTGGCTGCCCTGCAGTGCCTCGTCTTCGAAGAACGCTCGGTGAGCTTGAAGGAGTTCGCTGACCTCCTCGCCAGCGACTGGGCCGGCGGGGAGTCCCTGCGCCGGCGCATCCTCTCCGAGGTGCCCCACTTCGGCAATGACGAGGCAGCGGTCGACACGGTGGCCGTGCGCCTCTTCGAGACCTTCAGTGAGACCATGCGGCGCCGGACGCCCTTCCGCGGCGGCCAGTACATCCTCGGTACCACCGCCGGCGGCGAGAACATGCACATCGAGTTCGGCCGCGTCACCGGCGCAACCCCCGATGGCCGCAAGGCCGGCACGACGCTGGCCGACAGCCTCGGCGCCGCCCAGGGACGCGATCGGCAGGGGGTGACCGCTCTGCTCAACTCCGTGGCCCGGCTGCCACACCGGCTCCTGCCCACGGCCACCACGCTCAACGTCAAGCTCTCACCCGAGGTCATCGCCACGGATGAGGGCGTCGCCAAGGTGGCGGCCCTGATCGACGCGCACTTCCGCGCCGGCGGCCAGCAGATCCAGTTCAACCTGGTCAACCGCGAGATGCTCCTGGAGGCACGGAAGCACCCCGAGGCGCACCCGGACCTGATGGTGCGCGTGGCCGGCTACTGCGCCCCGTTCACCGCCTTGTGGACCGATCTGCAGGATGAGATCATCGCCCGCGCCGAACACCGGGTGTGACGGACTGTAACTCGACCTGCCTCCGGGCGGATTCCCCCGAGCTGACCAAACCGCAGACAACTGCAGAACAGTCTTGACTTTTCCGCACTACTGAGGCCAAGCGCTCGGAGGAGGCCCTGTCGCCGGCCCTGGCCTACGTCCAGGCGGAGACGAAGGCCGAGCACGCCTTTCAGGTCACCGAGGCCGGCGACTACGTGGCGGTGGACGCCTTCTCACGGCGAGACCCGGTCGTGGTGCCGGCGCGCACCCTCCTGTCCCAGTGGCTCTGACGGCAGACGGTCTTGCCGTTGCCGATGGCGTGCAATGGGGCGCTCCGGCCGCTCTGCTCGGGCTCTGCATCCTCTCTGCTCTGCCTTTCCGTGCTCTCTGTGTCGTCCGTGGTTCGCCGGGTTCTGGATCCGGATTGCCGGACCACGGGTTGCACGGAGGCCACGGATGGGTGCGGACGGGTTGGCTCCCGGTCGACAGACGTCGCCGGTATCGCGGTTGTCCCGAACGCCAGGGCTGTGCGGCCCCCCCGTCGAGCGGGGTCTGCCGCCGCGGCTGGTTCTTCCGTCCTCACCCCCAACGGGGCGCAATCCCTCAGCCCAGGGCGGCGCCCTGGGTACCCGTCCCGCCCTCGGCATCAAGCCCTGGAAGGGCGGCATACGTGACCCGCACGGCCCACGCCACGCCCGGTATCTCGCCCCTACAGGGCTCACTCCCACCCCCATCCCATACCCAGGGCGTCGCTCCGCTCTGCCTTGGGCTGAGGGATGGCCGCGCCTTCAGCGCTCCGATCCTCCGCATTGCACCCCTGCCGAGACGTACGCAAGTCTGGTCTCTGTGCGGGATTACGACGCGCCAGACAGGCGGGTCTGCCAGGCGTCTGGCGTCCGCTTGCCGGCACCGTGCCGCATCCCGCGCGTCGCCCGGTCTTCAGCGCAGCCAGTTCGCCAGCCGGAGGCCGGGGAAACGGCAGAAGTGGGCAGTGTTGCCCGTGATGAGCTCCGTGCAGCCGTCCAGAGCAGTCACCGCGATGAGCACGTCGGCGTCGCTGAGCGGCGTGCCCTGACGTTCCAGGTCTGCCTTCCACTGACCGAAGGACCGCAGGACCGGCAGCGTCATGTGGAGGATGGGGACGGTGACGATGAACTGCTCGACCGCGCTGCGGTTCGCGGCTGGCCGGCTCGACTTCGCCGCGCCGTAGAAGAGCTCGCCCACCGTCATCGCGGCAATCGCCGCGGTCTCCGCGCAGCGCGCCCGGCGCTCCAGCACCCGGTCGTTGCCGCGCAGCAGTTCGATGCAGATATCCGTGTCCAGCAGGATCATAGGTCCACCGTCCTTCCCGGCGTGCGGTGCGCGCGGATGTCGGCAGCGATTTCAGCGGTACTGCGTTCGTCCTGCCAGGCGCCGCAGAGCGGTCGCCACAGGCCGAGCTGCGTGGCGGCGTCCGGCACCGTCCCTGGCCGCAGGGTCTCCGGTCGCTCGCAGCCGAGGCCGCGCTCGATCAGCACTAGGATCTCGCTGTTCAGACTCCGGCGGTCCACCACGGACAGGGCCCGAATTCTGTCCAGCGTCGCCGCCGGAATGCTACGTAGGGTGAGGCTAGCCATGGCGGTGCCTTCGTGTAACTGTATTGGCTATACTATAGATCCATAACAGAACCATGGCAAGGACGTTTGCTCCTGGCCTGTGGCCCCCTCAGCGGTGGTGCGCCGTGGATCGTGGAGGGCGAACCTCCCCAGGCTCCATAGCCTTGGCGACGGAGCCGGTGAGCCGCCGGTCGGAGGGCGGGGCTGGGAGACGGCTCACCGCCTGCACGCAGGCCGGGGAGGTTCGCCCTCCAGAGCGTGCCGCCGATCCGGGGTGGCATCCGTGGCTGATGCCTTCCCTTGGCCCGGGGTCTCCAGACACCGGGAGTGCGCCCGTGCCGCGGCGTGAGTTCTGGCTACTCCGCACTTCCTAGTGCCATCGGACGCAAGTTCCTACCCATATCACCGGAGCGACGGCCGGCCGGCGCCACGGAGAGGGCTTGGGGGCCCCCCCGGCTCGCCCGCTGGCAATGGCCATGGCCGCGCCAGAGGCGCCCGCCTGGCCGGCCGGCAGCGGCGAGGGCGCCGACAGGCGCATTGCCGGCGGGTCCGATGGCCCCATCGCCTGCCTCACGATGTCGGGTAGGCCACCCGCCGACCTGCGGGTACTTACTTCCGCCCGCCGGCACTAGTGTGTGAGGCCTTCAGCCACTCGGCGTTCGTATACGTACAGGTAGCCACCCAGGTCTACGGTGAAGGCGTCTACGTTTGCCGCGACTCTCGGGACGATCCGCGTCTCCCAATCTCTGCAGTTGTCAGTCAGACGGTACCATGCGCAGAACTCGGCTTCCGTACCCGGTCGGGTCGCCCTTGCCCTCCGGGGCGCGACTATACACGACGCCGCGCCGCCGGGCGGCCGTCTGGCGAGTCTGGCTCCGGGCGGTGGTCGCGGCGCTTCCACTCAGTGCTCCCCGCCCGACGCCTGCACCTTGCCCTGGGCGTCGGTTGTGAAGGGGTCGATGCACAGCAGCCCGCGGTTGTGGCTGTCCTTCTCCCATCGGTAACTGAACCATTTGCCGCCGTCAGGGCCATCGAACACCGCCAGGTGCCCGCCGAAGAAGACCTGCCCACGGCTGTCCTTCTTGTAGGGCCCGGCAACGCGGTCGGCGTAGGCCACGCCCGTGCGGTACCCCAGCAGGTCCGGGTAGTCCTTGTTCTTGTAGATTTCGGCGTAGAACAGGTAGTACCTGCCCCCGATCCTCTCCATCCACGGCCCTTCGAGATACTCCGGGCTGGTGGGAAGGCCGATGTCGTCGTTCGGGCACGCGATGGCCCTGGTTTCGGGTCCCATGAACCGAACCACGCCCTCGGCAAGCCGGCTCAGGTCGATCTTCTGAATGAACACGTCGCACTTGGGCTTGATGGCATACACCTGTCCATCCGTGTCGCCAAACAGCGTCATGTCGCACGTCCCGCCATCGACGTACGTGATATGCTCGTACGGCCCGGTGACCTTGTCCGCCACGCCAATGAACGCATATCCGGCCGTCCCCCACGTTCCCGGCGGGTTATACTCGCCCTTGATCCAGTTGTCCGCGGTGAACACCAGGTAGAACTTCCCGCCAATCCGGTGAATCTCCGGCGCCCAGAAGCGGTTCTTGTAAGGGCAGTTCTCCGGCAGCTCGCTCGCCTTCACGGGCCAGTTCTCGAAGGCCCAGTCTCTCAGATCCGCCGAGGAGTACAGCACGATCCCCGGGGACCCGCCCTGGTCTGGCAGCGCCAGCCGGTTCTCCTCGCGGTTGGCGAACGGGAACATCGTGAAGGTCAGGTAGTACTTCCCACCCTCGCGCAGGATGCACGGATCGCGCACCTCCCGCCGTGGGGCCGTCTGGCCTTCCACGTACTGGAATGGCAGCGGATTCTCCCAGGCAAACCGCGCCCCAGGCCCATCGGCGCCCTGCGCGGTACCCACCCCAAGCAAGCATGCTCCCAGAGCCATCGCCGTCAGCGCAAGGTCTCGGCATGATCGCATGACCAGGCTCCTCAGCGGCCCGCCGCCGCGTCAGGACCGCGCAGAGAGACGGCGAGGGCGGACCCATGGGAAGGCCCGGAAATCGGCGTCCTCGGTAAGGACCTCGGACACACCGTGCTCGCGCATCAGTACCGCCGTGTGGAAGTCATGGAGCAGGTTCCCAGCCAGCCGCGGCACCTGCCGTGCGCACTCGCTGAGCGTCTCCGCGTGGACCGGCGTCTCCACGAGCACCGCCCAGGCTGGCCTCTCGAGCAGCGCCCCGACGAACCCCCAGGCCTCATCACAGGTCAGTGGCGTCGGGAACACCCGCGGGTGAGTGGATACCCGCAGGAACTCATAGACGATCCCCCAGGTCAGCAGGAGGCTCTCCCCGTGAGGCACGCCTTGGGCGAGAGTGGCGCGGGCCTCGCCGTGGAGGGGCGACGCGCTGTCGGCCGCGTGGAGCAGGATGTTCGTGCCAACCAGCAGGCCCAATTGCGCTCCTCCATGCGGCGGAACAGCGCATCGCGGTCACTGACGTCCACCGTGGGTGACCCCATGCGGAAGGCGGGCAACTCGGGCGGCGGCGTTCCCGGCCCCGGTTCGCCTTCGAGTTCGCTCAGATAGCGGTCGAGGGCCTGGTTCATCAGACGCGAGAGGGGCACGCGCCGCTGCCGGGCCTGGCGCTGGGCCCGGCGGTAGACGGCGTCTTGTACCACCAGTGTCGTCCGCATGCTGCGCTCCGTTGTGTATGCCAGGATGGCGTCTACTGTATGCCCAGACATACCCGAAGCAATGAACCCAGGTCGCTGCGCCATGCCTGAGCCCATCGTTCTCCAGACCGCCCTCGACCGCCTGGCCTTCGACCGGCAGACGGGCCGGCTCCTCTCGTTGCGGCCCAGGCGCAACCCCGGCACGGAGCTGCTGGCCCCCGGCGCGGCTCTCCCCGCCTTCGCCCTGCAGTACCTGGATGACCTCCGTCAGTTCCGCTCCCTGGATGCGGCCCAGGCGCGCCACGGCGCCGTCCACTGCGCCGAGTCGGCCGGGGGCCAGGTGCTGACCCTGGCCTTCACCGGCGTGGGCGGCCTGGACCTGGACGTGACGGTGACCGTCCGCACCGCGCCGGATGACCGTTTCAGCCGCTGGACCTGCACCGTGCGCAATGGGGTCGGTCTGCGTCTCGTTGATGTGCAGTTCCCCATGGTCGTGGTCCCCGCGACCGGGGCCATTGCCCTGCCGGCGGGTCACGGTGGGCACCTGCTCACCGGGGACGCCCTCACGTCGTTGCCGGTGGACGATCCGCGCGGCTGGCAGCTCATCCCCGAGAACGGCAACTCGCCGCAGTATCCCGGTCGCTTCTTCGCGCAGTTCATGGCGTGGATGGGCGAGGCGGGTGGCGTGTACCTGGCCTGCGACGATACGGCTGGCCATATCAAGGTCCTGAGGCCGGTCCGGCGGGGGCCTGGGGTCCGCCTCGGTCTGGCCCACATCGGCGACTGGCCCGAGCCCGGCCAGCGGACCCTGGAGTATGCCGTGCTCCTGGGCAGCTTCCTGGGAGACTGGCACGACGCGGCCGAACTCTACCGCGACTGGGCCCTGCGCCAGCACTGGGCCACGCCCCTGACCCGGCGCACCGATGTCCCCGCGTGGCTGCTGGATTCGCCTCCGCACATCACCATCCGCCTGCAGGGCTACCTCGACGACGGCCTGGCCCCGCCCGTCGGCGAGTTCCTGCCCTACGAGAAGTGCATCCCGTTGCTGCAGGGGGTCGCCGACCGTGTCCAGGCTCCCCTGGTGGCCGTGCTCATGTCCTGGGAGCGCGGTGGCCCGTGGGTCTATCCGGACTGTTTTCCGCCCGTCGGCGGCGACGAGTCCCTGACCCGCTTCTGCCGCCTGGCGCGGGAGCGCGGCTGGCACGTGGGCTCGTTCTGCAACGGTACGCGCTGGGTCACCAAGCACCTCTTCAATGGCTATGACGGGACCGCCTACTACCACGAGCGGGGCGGTGAGCGCTGCGTCTGTCGCCGCCACGATGGCGACGTGTGGCAGGAGACCTGGGACCGGAGCTGGCGCCCGAGCTACACCACCTGCATGGCGCAGGACCTCACCCGGGCCGATGCCACGGCCTTCGTCCGGCGCCTTATCGGCTGGGGCATGGAGTCCATCCAGTTCTTCGACCAGAACTGCAACGCGGCGACCTTCCCGTGCTATGCCTCGGAACACGGGCATCCGCCGGTCCCCGGACGCTGGATGGCCGACGCCATGGCGGGCATGATCGCCGCCTTCCGCCAGGCCGCCGCAGAGGCCGGCGAGAAGGCCGTGGTCCAGTCCACCGAGTGCCCCTGCAACGAGCTGTGTCTGCCGCTGTTCCAGCAGAGCGATGTGCGCGGCAGCCCACCCGGCTGCGGCCAGACCGATTTCATCCCCATCTACCACTATCTCTACCATGAGTGCACCATCCTCCATGGCATGATGAACATCGGCCCGGAGCCCTACTCCCTGCCCAGCCGCAATGCCTGGAACGGCGTCTGGGGCCAGATCCCCGGGGCCGTGCTGACCGGCGATGGGACCCTCCTCAACCGTGAGACCTTCAACTGGGCCGAGTGGCAGCCCCCCGTCGGCAGCGACGCCGACGCCCTGGAGATGATCCGCACCGTGACCGCCCTGCGCCGCGGGCCCGGGCGCGACTTCCTCGTCTATGGACGCATGCAGCGTCCCCCGGACCTTCAGACGCAGACCGTCGGCTGGGAGTACCACGGCCAGCAACGCCACCTCCCGGCCGTCGCCCAGGCCGCCTGGCAGGCCCCCGATGGGCGCTACGGCCTGGTCCTCGCCAACTGGACCGCCCAGGAGCAGTCCGTGACCGTCACCGACCCGCACCTGGCAGGGAGCTGCGTCATCCATGCGGGTGGCAGCCAGGCTCCTGTCCCCTACGAACGACACCGCGGCGACCGCCACGCCCTGCGCCTGCCGCCGCTGAGCTGTGTGCTGGTCGCGCCTCCGGCCGGGGATCGGCTACCCTGAGGGGATCCGCCCGCCTGCGGGGGTCGAGGGTCCAGTGCCGGATGAGCTTACCATGCCCGAGTCCAGCGACCCCGTGGAGCTGGAGCGACTGGCGGCGGAGCACCGTCGCCAGGGCCGGCTCCTGCCCGCGCTCCGGCTCTATGACCGGCTCATCGAGCTCGGCGCGGCCACCGCGGCCACCTGGCGCGCGACCGGCGACACACTGACCGAGGTGGGCGAGTACGCGCAGGCCATCGGCGCTTACGAACAGGGCCTGCGACTGGCTCCCGGAGACGCCGATGGCCACCACAACCTGGCCCGCGCCCTCTACCGGCTTGGCGAGGTCGACCGCGCCGTGACCCACCTCGAACGGTCGGCCTCTCTGTGCGACGCCATCCGTCCCTGGCTCAGCCTGGCGACCCTCATCCCGGGCGCCCCGAGCGCGACTCAGGAACGCATCCGTGCCGTCCGCACCGAGTTCGCACAGCGACTGCGGCAATCCTGTGGCCCGGGGGGGGAGGGGCGGTCACTCCCGGCCCTGCCGCGGGCCGGCGTGAGACTGCGCCTCGGCCTGCTGTCGGCCCACTTCCACCTACCTCACTACATGAAACCGGTCTGGGGCCTGGTCAACCAGATCGACCGCCAGGCGTACGACCTGCGGCTATTCTCCGATAGCCCCGCCGGTTCTTCCCTCCCGGGCTACTCCGGCCATCGGCGAGACCGGGTGCTGGAAACCGCCAACCTGGCGAATGACGACCTGGCCGAGGCGATCCGAGATGCCGGCGTGCACATCCTCGTGGACCTCAGCGCCTACAGCGCCCCGGAGCGGCTGCCTCTTTTCCTGCAGCCGGTCGCCCCGGTGACAGCCGCCTGGTTCAACCTCTATGCCACCTCGGGGCTGCCGGGGCTGGACTACCTGATCGGCGACGGGATGGTCCTGCGCGAGGGCGACGACCGTTTCTACACCGAGCGGGTCCTGCGTCTGCCGCTGACCTACCTGGCCTTTGCGGTCACCTACCCGGTGCCGCCGGTGGCCGGTTTGCCCTGCCTGGCTGGCTGTCCCCTGACCTTCGGCAGCCTGGTCTCGCAGTACAAGATCACGCCGCCCGTCATTGCCGCCTGGGCCGAGATCCTGGAGCGCACGCCGGAGACGCGCCTGCTGCTGGCCAACACGGCCCTCAGGTCCATCCACAACCGCCGCTACCTCCAGGATCGCTTCGCCGAGCGCGGCATCGCCGCCGAACGCCTGCTCCTCGAAGGGCCGGCCCCCCATGGCGAGTTCCTGCAGAAGTATGACCGCATCGACATGGCCCTGGACGCGTTCCCCTACAACGGCGGTACCACCACCACCGAGGCTATCTGGCAGGGCGTGCCGGTCCTGACCTTCGCCGGCGACCGCTGGGCCTCGCGCACCAGTCAGAGCCTGCTGCAACAGACCCCCCTCGCACCGTTCGTCGCGGGGTCTCTGCGGGAGTACATCGAGCAGGCGGTCCGGCTCGCGCTCGATCCCGCTACCCCGGCCCGGCTCGCGGCGCTGCGCGCGGGGATGCGGGAGGCCCTTAGCGCCTCGCCGTCCGGCAACGTCTCGGGCCTGGCGCGGGCGATGGAACGGTTGTTCCGGACGATGGCATCCGCGGCATCTCGAGGAGGGCAGCGGCCATGACGACCGACACCCGCCTGGCGGGCTTGCAGCCCAGGCCTTCCTGCCGCCTGGGAGCGCGGATCTCCGCATCCGCGCAGCGGGTTGCGGAGGACCCGCCCTCCAGGCGTTCCCGGTCTGGCCGGGAAGCGCCAATCCTCGGCGCACCGGCGGGGGTCTCGTGGCGGATGGGCTCGTGGCCGGGCCTGTGGCTCGCCCTGTTCCTTGCCCTGGCCACGGTCCGGCTCGCCACGGCCGCCGAACCCCTGCAGCCGCTCGCCACCGCCCCGGATCGGGGAAACTGCGAGGCGGCTGCCTACATCACCGGCCCGGGGTATCCCATCGCCGGATTCGCCAATGACGACCTCGAGGTCAGCCTCTGGAATGGCCCCTCGCCCCTGGCCTTCAGCCTGGCTAAGAACGACGTCTGGGACCGACGCTACTTCGGCGATCGCCGGAAGCCGGTGGACATCGAGGATATCCGGCGCATGTGCTTCGGCGGCACCATCACCCCGCAGAACGGACCCTTCCCCGGCAACACCCCGCAGGCGCTCTACCTCGCCTATGACTTCCCCTGCCCGAAACCGGTGGGACAGCTCATCCTGCGCTGTCCGGACCTCGAGGGCGCCCCGTGGTCCGCCGGCCGGGCCGCCGATGGCTCTGTCGTGGCCCACGCCGAGAAAGGCGCCGCCCGCAGCGAGGTCACGGCGTTCCTCTGCCGGACGCGCAACGTCCTTGTTCTCCGCGGCTCCTGCTCGGGCCTCGCCCAGCCGCTCCAGGTGCAACTCTTCCGGCACCAGGACACCACGCCCCAGGGCACCAGCACCGCGGGCATGGCCCACTACGGCGGCGACACGCGCTACGACTACCGCCAGGACCCCGACAATGGCCCGCTTGCCCACCCCGAGGCGGGCCAGGACGGCCGCTTCTTCTGGGTGCGCCAGGCCTTCCCCGCCGAGCCGACCTTCCCGGACGGCTTCGAGTTTGTCTTCATGGGTACCCTCGCCGGGGCGGCCGGCGAGTTCCGTGCCGAGAGCCGCACGCCGAACCTTGGCGCGCTGGCTGTCATCCATCCCGTCGACCCCGAGTCTGCCCGCCGTATGCCAGGCTATCACAAGGAGTTGCGCATCAGTGCAGAGCGCGTCAACCAGGCCCCCTCCGGCAGCCTCGCCAGCGTCACCCTCGCGGCCCCCGGTGCCACGTTCGACCTCCTGGTCACGGTCGTCACCACCCGCGACAGCCAGACGCCTCTGGCGACGGCGAAGACGGTGCTGGAGCAGGCCCTTGGCGCCGGCCCCGACGCCCTTGCCCTGGAAAGCCTCACGGCCTCCGAGGAGGCGGTCCGCACGTGGCGCAATTCCCGTGTCATGCACTACAACGCCACGTCCTGCTCCTTCATGGACTCGACCCCCTGGCATGGCGACTACCACTTCAACGAGGGGTACCTCACGCATGACCTCGTCGCCGGTCGTGCCGCCGAGCACGAGCAGCGCCTGCGCCTGTTCGAGGAGATGCTCCCCGCCCTGCAGGCCAACGCCCGGGACGCCTATCACTGCCGCGGGGCCGCCTTCTCGCTGGTCCACTACCCCATCCGCAGCCAGCGCGTGGTCTACTCGAACTACACCTGGGAGTGGGGCATCGAGAACACCGCCCTCATGCTGCAGCCCTTCTGGCAGATCTACCAGTATACCCAGGACCTGGACTTCCTCCGCCAGCGCGCCTACCCGATGCTGGTCGAAGGAGCCCGCTTCTACGCCGACTACGTCCGTAAGGGCGACGACGGCCTCTACCACGTCATCCCCACCGTCTCCCAGGAGCACTGGGGCTGGACCGCCGAGTGGACGCTGAACCGCGACTCCGTCGGCGCCCTGAGCTTCGTGAAGTACCTGCTCAAGGCCGGCATCGAGGCGTCCGAGACCCTCGGCGTCGATGCCCCCGAGCGCGAAGCGTGGCGGGAGATCGTGACCCACCTGGCGCCGTACCCCACCCTGGCGACGCCCGCAGGCCCCGTGTTCTGCGATGTGCGCGACGCACCCCAGTTGCTGAACTACAACATCACTGCCAACCTGGTCATGGTCCTCTGGGCCGAGGACATCAGCCTGGACTCGCCGCCGGAATGGCTCGATCTGGCCCGGCGCTCCTACCGGGCCATCCCCGACAAGGAGCAGAGCATGCGTCCGGGGTACCTCCAGCAGATCCGGCTCTTCCTCGGTATGCCCGACAGCCCCGACCTCTCGCCCCAGGGCCGCGTCCTCTCCTGGCCTGGCCGTATCCACCTCTATCCCGGGGTGCCGGCGGGCACAACCCTCGGCGACAGCTTCGCCGGGCTGCTCGCCGTCGGCGGCTTCGAGGTCAGCGCCAGCCACCAGGGCACCGATGTCCGCCGCGTGCGCATCACCTCGCGCGCCGGCCGCACGTGCCGCCTGAAGAGCCCCTGGGAACCGGCCGCGGTCAAGGTCCTGGCCCTTCCCGGGCGCCAGGTCGTGGCGCACACTCTGGACGCCGACACCATCGCCTTCCCCACCGAGGCTGGGAAGACCTACGCTGTCCTGGCCGGGCCGGAACTCGCCCTGGCCACTCGACGCTACGTCCCTGCCGAGAAGATCATCGGGAAATGGTCCTTCGCCGCGGCGCCGCAGGGCGTGGTCAGAGACGAGAGCGGCGCCGGCCACGATGCCCGCCTCGCGGGCCGCGCCGCCGTGCGTGGGACTGGCCAGGAAGTCGCCATGGAACTCGATGGCGAGGGCTCCTACGCCACCGTTGCCCGCACCCCGGCCTTCGACCTTGCGGCGGAAGAGGGCTTCGCCGTCGAGGTCCGCTTCAGGCTGCCACCGGGACCGCCCCCGGCTATGGCGCCCCTGCTCTGCAGCATGGCACTACGGCAATACTGCCTGCTGCTCGACCGCGGCCGCGCCAAGCTCTACCTCTCCTCGCCGACCGGGGACGTCTACTGCCAGGTCCGCGGCACCCGCGTGCTCACCGACGGCCGCTGGCACACCGTGCGCGGCATCCGCGAGGTGTCCGACGGCACCCTCCGCATCGAGGTCGACGGCCGCCTCGAGGGAACCGTGCCGGACACCACCGGCGGCGACTTCCTCAGCGACGCGCCCGTCACCATCGGCGCCTACCTGTGGGGTGAGCACTCCCGTTACCTGCATGGCAGCGTCGCCTCGGCCGAGGTCAGGACCCTGGGCCGACTGGTGGAGGGGGACTGACCCCGCTGCCGGGTCCCCCGCCGTGGCCAGGCTCGGATGGGCGTCCGTCCATGGCGGCGGTGTGAGCCCGCTGATCGCGGTACTCCGCCGGCTGCGGCGGCTTTGCGGGCGCGGGTGTTGCGCTCGGGTTCATCCACCTTCCGGCGGCGCGCAGTCCCAGCGGTCCTATCCGTTCCTATCCGTCTCATCGGTCCCATGGCCCGGATGCGCGCCGCCGGGTGGGGTGAATAGGGCGTATGGGACGCATGGGAGCCATGGGACGTATAGGACCAGCGGCGCGGACACCCACAGACGCATCCCATCAGAGCGCAGAGAGCAGGATATGGGCGTCCCACCCCGGCGTGCTACGGTATGCCGCGACCGCAACCACAGGATCATACGATGAAACTCGCTCCGCTGCAGGTCCTCTCGCGCGACGAGATGCTCCAGATCCACGACGCCAGTGTGCATATCCTCGAACACGTCGGCGTCCGTGTCCACAGCCGGGCGCTGCTCGAGGCGCTGCAGGGGCAGGGCCTCGCCGTAGACCTCGCCCAAGGCATCGCGCGCTTCAGTCGCGAGGGTGTCGAGACGGCGGTCAGCCACGTCCCCGCCGAGTTCGAGGTCTTCGACCGCCATGGCCAGCCGGCCTTCTGCCTGGGCGATGGACAGCCCCGCATTGCCGCCGGCCACAACGCCGTCTTCTGGGTCGACGCGGAGACCGGCGCCACGCGCCCATCCCGGGTCGAGGATGTGGCCCAGTTCGCCCGCCTGTGCGAGCACCTGGAGGCCATCGACGTCGTGGGCATCCCCGTCATGCCCCAGGACGCGCCGACCCCCGCGGCAACCCTCCTCTACGCCGTCCGCGCCTGCATCGAGAACAGCCGCAAGCCGATCTTCTTCTCCACCAACGAGCCAGGCATCAACCGGGCCTGCATCGAGATGCTCCGGGCCGCCTTCGCGGGCGACCTCGAGGAGCAGGTCTACGGGATCAGCCAACTCTCGCCCACCAGCCCCCTCTTCTGGGAAGAGCCGGTCTGCGAAGCCCTCCTCGACACCCTGCGCAGCAACGTCCCCCTGGCGATCCTGCCGGAGCCCAATGCCGGTGTCTCCGCGCCCTACACCCTGGCCGGCCTGCTCACCATGAATAACGCCGAGTGCCTCTCCGGCCTGGCCATGATCCAGCTCCTCAAGCCCGGACACAAGGTCCTCTACGCCAACTCCTGGACAACCACCGATATGCGGACCGGCGCGGCTCTGGTCGGCTCGACCGAGACCAGCCTCTGCCGTATTGCCGGGGCCCAACTGGCGCGCTTCTACGGCGTGCCCTGCCATACCACCGCGCCGAACTCCGACAACCACGCCCATGACGAGCAGAACGCCTGGGAGAAGACCTTCAGCCAGTTCTGCGCCGTGGCCGCCGGCAACGACCTCATCGTCAACTGCGGCATGTTCGCCACCGGCATGACCTGCAGCCATGAACAACTCATCATGGATGAGGAGATCTCGGCCATCTGCCTGCGCCTGGCGGCCGGGATCCGCGTCAACCAGGAGACCATCGCCCGGGACCTGATCGAGGCAACCGGCCCCCAGGGCCCGTCCTACCTCACCACCGATCACACCCTCCAGTGGCTCCGCTCCGACGAGTACCTGACCCCGCGGGTCTCCGTGCGTGGCCCGTTCGAGAACTGGCGGCGCTCCGGGGCTGCCGACACCTACCAACTGGCCAAGGCGCGCAGCGCGGAGCTGGCCCGGCGGCCCGTGCCACCGCTGGAGGCCGTCCGCCAGGCCCGTCTGGGGGAGATCCTGCAGGCCCACGCGCTGGAGTTGTAGGGGTACCGCGATGCGCTCCACGGCCGCGGTCCTGACACCGGCAACCTACCGGCACGGTGGCTGCCGCACGGGGACGACCTCCGCCGGTCGAGCGCATGCAGGCCGACCTCGACCTGATGGCCGAGGCCGGGGCAATGGTCTGGGAGGCGAGATAGGGCAGATCCGACGGATCTGACCGATCCGACCGATCCGACGGGCCCGGCAGATCCGACACCTGCAGGCCGCTGGTCGACCTGGGAGGGGAGTGGCGCGGAGCGGCTCAGGGCACGACCAACGGGTCCCCCGGCTGCAGTTCCGGCCTCTCCCAGTCCAGCAAGGAGACCACGTAACGGAAGCCCACGTCGCTCGGGAAGAACGGCGCATCGCTGGCGTGGTCCACCGGGAGGTAGCGCTGGCTGGCGGTGCTGCTGCTGCCACGGATCTGGTACTGCGGCACCCCCGGCACAAACGTCGAGTCTGTCCACTCCCGCACATTGCCGGCCATGTCCAGCACTCCGTAGACCGACAGGTCACGCGGGAACGAGCCCGGTGGGGCCCACAGGCCATACTGACAACGGGCCTCCTCGTTCTCGACGGTGAACGCATAGGAGGGGCTGTAGCCGTTGCCCCAGGGGTACGTACGGCCATCGGCTCCCCGCGCGGCTTTCTCCCACTCTTCGGCGCTGGGCAGGCGGTAGTTGATGGCCTCACGCTCACCCAGCCAGCGGCAGTAGGCCTCGGCCGCCGCATGCGTGATGCCCACAGCAGGCCGGTCCCCGTGGATGCCGTCGGTATAGCGACCCTGGCGGTCCCACGCCGGCTCCGGCACGACGGTGTCGGCACTGAACGCGACGCGGCTCATGTACAGGTCGCGCTCCCGGTCGTCCGTCAGGCTGCGCCAGAACCCCAGGTACTCATCGAAGGTCACCTCGGTCTTCCGGATGAAGAAGCCAGGCAGGGCAATGCGGCGCTGCGGAACGTGCGGGGAATCCTGCTCGCCAAAGCGGAACAACCCGGCAGGTACATAGACCATCCCCGGCGGGACCTCTCGAGGGATGTAGACCTCCAGGTCCAGGCGTTCTGCATGCAGCAGCTCCACCGGGCAGAGCACCGGGGGCCGCCCCGCGGCACGCAACACCAGGAGCAGATCGCCCCGCGGCACGCTGATCTCGGGGCTGGGCGTGGTCCCCAGCTCGGCCGGCGGACCGGCCGCGATGGTCCCCTGCGAGGCGTCCTCGTGCAGGGCGTGCAGGCTGACCTCGGCCGGCACCGGCACCGTCCGCAGCGAGACCGTCCCGTCTCCCCGCAGCGCCACCTCCGCCAGCCGGATGCGCGCCTCCGCCTCCGGATCGCCGCCGCGGCCAGACCCGGTCTCCAGCGTCGCCAGCCTGAGAAGGTTCAGCCACTGGCGCAGGGGCTCATACTGCCGGGTCCTCAGGCTGTACTCGGCCCGCGCCTCATACACATTCCGAAGTACGGCCCGGACACTGGAGCGGCCGCGGTAGCGAGGCGGCACTCCGTTGGCCAGAAGCACCGCCAGGTCCAGGTGGTTGGCGGCCGCGGTCTCCAGGTCCTGCAACTGCGACTCCAGCAGACGCTCGCCCGCGGATTTGGCGCCCTCCATGCGGCGGGCCCGCTCCTTCTCGAGAGCTGCAAAGGTCTCGACCGCCTCGGCAAACACCGCCTGAGCAACCTCCACGTTGTGCTCGGCCCGGCTCACGAACGAGTGGTAGTAGGTGCGCTGCACCGCCCACACGGCCGAGAGCGCCAGGACCGTGACCCCCACCACCGTCGCCGCCACCGCCGTACCCACCTCATGGCGCCGGGCGTACTTCATGGCCCGCGTCAGGGGCTGGTTGCGGCGCGCCGACACCGGTCGCTGGTCCTGGTAGGCATACAGGTCCTCGATCATCGCCTGGACCGAGGGGTAACGGTCTTCCTTCCGCAGCGCCATCGCCTTCACGCACATGGCGTCCAGGTCCCGCGGGATCCGGCGTCGCGGCGTCGCCCGGCGCGGCGGAACACACTGAGCCCTGGCCACACGCCGCAGCGTCTCCCGCGTGCCACCCCCCGCAAAGGGCTGTACCCGCGTCAGCATCTCGTACAGCAGGACCCCAAGGGAGAACACGTCGCTGCGCTCGTCAATGGCCGAGTTCTCGCCACGGGCCTGCTCCGGCGACATGGACTGCGGGGTCCCGCTCACAGCCCCATCCAGCGTCAGGCTCGAGGACTGCTCCGGGAGCAGCGAGATGTCCACCGGGTCACCGGTCTCCGGCAGTTTCTCCACCTGGCGCACCAGGCCCCAGTCCAGGATCACCACCTCGCCATAGTCGCCGATAACAATGTTCTCCGGCTTCAGATCCCGGTGCACCACCCCGCGGTTGTGGGCGTAGGCAATGGTCTGGCAGACCCGCCTGAAGATGCTCACCAGGCGCGCCAGTGTGTAGCGCCGTTCCAGGGCTGCATCGCCAGCACGCAGCCCCTCGAGCACCGCCCGCAGGGTGGACCCCTGCACCTGGCGCATCACGAAGTAGACCCCCTGGGTCTCGTCGTAGCCCAGCCCGTGGACCGGCACGATTCCGGGATGCTCCAGTTGCGCGGTGGCCCGCGCCTCCCGCACCAGACGCTCGACGTACCCGCCCCTGGCGCGGAACTCCGGCCGCAGCGTCTTGACCACCACCGGTCGCCCCAGCACCGGGTCCACCGCGCTCTCCACGCGGCCCACCCCACCCTCCGCAATCAGCCGGTAACCCTCCAGGCTCGCCAGACGATGGCAGGATCCCAGCGCCTTGACCCGCTTCACCACCTCGGACTCCGGCAGGCCATGGCTGCCAGCCGGACCCGCCACCTGCGTGGCCACGTGCGCCTGCGTGGGGGCTTCCGCATACACGCCCCCGATGTCGCCATCCATCCGGTCGGTTGCCATCGATACCCCTCGAACGCCGTCAGCCACCGGGCCGCGCAGGAAGAGGCCATGGCCCCCTTCTGCCGCTGAGCAACGCCGCGGCGAGTGAGATCACCCTCCATTGACCGGAGCCCGTCGGCGGGGTTCCTCTCCCTGGCCCGCGTGCGGCCTCGCCCGGACACCCTCACCCGTGCCTCCCGACGGCTCCCCTCGCGCCCACGCAGCCCGCGGTGCCCGCCGGTCACCCCATGCCCCGAGCGGGGACCCGCGCAGGTGTCCCCCGAAACGCTCTTGCCCCCTTGCGAGCACACCCCTGTGACGCTATGCTTTGCGCCTCAAACCGAAAGGGCCGACTCAGCCATGGACGAACACGTGAACCCCCAGCCGGCGACCGGCGTGAGCCGGCGCGATTTCCTGCGTTCCTCGGCAGGCGTGGGCGCTGGCCTGGCCGCCGCATCCCTGATCGAGACAGCCCTCGCCCAGGAGGCCCCCGCCCCGGGCAAGTCCGATGACCTCAACATCGCCGTCATCGGCGTCGGCGCCCAGGGCCGCGTCCTCATCGAGTCCGCCCTGCGCATCCCCGGCCTCCGCTTCCGGGCGGTCTGCGACATCTGGACCTATAGCCAGCAGTATGGCAGCCGTTACCTCAAGAAGTACGGGCATAACGTCAACGTCTACGAAGACTATCGCGAGATGCTGGAGAAGGAAAAGGACCTCGACGCGGTCATCGTGGCCACCCCCGACTGGATGCACGCGGAACACGCCAACGCCTGTCTGCGCGCCGGCAAACACGTGTACTGCGAAAAGGAGATGTCCAACAGCCTCGATAAGGCTCGTAGCATGGTCCAGACCGCCAAGGAAACCGGCAAGCTCCTCCAGATCGGACACCAGCGCCGCAGCAACCCCCGCTACCTCCACGCGGTCAACAAGCTCATCCGCGATGTCAAGCTCCTCGGCCGCGTCACCCACGCCTACGGCCAGTGGAACCGCGCCAAGAGCGACGACCTCGGCTGGCCCGAGCGCAGCCCCGTCCCCGCCGAAACCCTCGAGAAGTTCGGCTACGCGTCTATGTCCCAGTTCCGCAACTGGCGCTGGTATAGGAAGTATGGTGGCGGCCCCATCGTCGACCTGGGCTCCCACCAGATCGATATCTTCACCTGGGTCTTCGGTCGCAACCCCAGTGCCGTCATGTCGGCCGGCGGGGTCGACTTCTACAAGAACCACGAATGGTACGACAACGTCCTCGCTATCTATGACTATGATACCCCCGAAGGGACCTCCAGAGCCTTCTACCAGGTCCTCACCACCAGCTCCCACGGCGGCTTCTATGAGACCTTCATGGGCGAGAATGGCTCCCTGGTCATCTCCGAAGTCCCCGCCCGTGGTAACGCGGCCACGCGGGAACCCCATGCCCCGGACTGGGACCCCTACGTGAAGATGGGCCTCCTCAGCCCCGTCAAGGCCCCCATCGCTCGCACCGCCACGCGCGATGTCACGGTCGACGTGCGCGTTACCATGGAGGCTGGCAGTTGGCCGCTGCCCGTCGAACTGGCCAAGCCGGCCCACCAGCCACACCTCGAGAACTTCTTCAATGCCATCCGCGTCGGCGTGCCCCTCAACTGCCCGGCCGAGGTCGGCTACGAGACTGCCGTGGCTGTGCTCCGGGTCAACGATGCCGTCGATCAGGCCCGCAAACTGGCCTTCACCGAGCAGGAGTTCCTGGCGTGAAGAGCCGCCTAGCCGCCGGAGTCCTCTCCCTTCTGGCTGCTGCGGCGCTGCGCCAGGGGTGCCTGCTCAGCGCCGCCGAGTGGGATGGCAATCGCACCACCCCCGTGCACCTGTTGCCGCTGGTGGACGAGGCGGGCGAGGCCATCGTTCCGGCCGCGCCGCGCCCCATGCCCTTCTCGGCGCGGCAGACCTGCGGGCCATGCCATGACTACGGGACTGTCGCGGGCGGCTTCCACTTCCGCCCGGATACCCCCGCCAAGGAGATGACCCGCCCCGTCGAACCGTGGTTCTGGGTCGACTCCGCGACCGGCACCCAGGTGCCTGTTTCCGGGCACGGCTGGCCGCACACCTGGAGCCCGGCCGAGCTGGGGCTGACCGAGTGGCAGAGCACCCGCCTCTGGGGACGGCACTTCCCCGGTGGCGGCTGGGGCGAACCCGCGGATGAACTGGCAGACCCCGAAGCCCGCTGGGACGTCTCCGGCAAGGTCGAGGCCAACTGCCTGGCCTGCCATGGCGCATCGCCCCACCAGGACCCCAGTGAGTGGGCCAAACAGATCGCCCGCGAGAACTTCCGCTGGGCCGCTACCGCTGCCGCCGGCTTCGGCGAGGTCGGCGGCATGGCCTCCCGCGTGCACGAAAGCTGGCGCCTCCTGGATGGCCCCAACCCCGATGACCACCTCTACGCCGTCCCCCCCTACATCGAGTACGACGCGGACCAGTTCGACCGCAAACACCGCGTCCTGGTGGAAGTCAGTCACCGCGCCCCCGACCGCAACTGCCTGTTCTGTCACTCCACGACGGCCGTCAACGCCGAGCGCTGGGAAACCGATGGGGACGTGCACTCGCGGGCCGGTATCCAGTGCGCCGACTGCCACCGCAATGGCCTCGATCACCGCATCATCCGTGGCTACGACGGCGAGGTCTCCGCAGGCCAGTCCGGCTCCGCCGCCGACTTCTCCTGCCGCGGCTGCCATCTTGGCTCCGCCCAGGCGGACGCCGCAGGCGCTGGCCGGCTCGGCGCCCCCCGGCCCCAACACCGGGGCCTGCCCCCCATACACCTCGAGTCCCTGTCGTGCACCGCCTGCCACTCCGGCCCCCGACCCGCCACCACCCCGCGGCAGGTGCGAACCGCCCGCGCCAACCGCCTCGGCATCCATGGCCGCGCCCAGTGGCTCACCGACGCACCCCAGATCATCGAACCCGTCTTCATGAAGACCTCCGACGGCCGTATCGCCCCGCACCGCGTGGCCTGGCCGGCCTTCTGGGCCCGCGTCGAGGACGACCACGTCACTCCCATGCGCCCAGAGGCGGTCGACCTTGCCGCCAAGGGCATCCTCGACGTCCAACAGCAACTGGCTGGCATCCTGCTCGCCCTGCGGAACGACACCGAGGCCCCCGGCCCTGCCGTCCTGGTCATGGGCGGCGTGGTCTACACCCCCACCGTGGACGGGCGCGTCGAGGCCCGCCAGGCCCCCCCGGAGAGCGCTCCGGGATGCTGGTGGGCTAGGGATTCGAAGGAAGGCCTCCTGCCCCTGGTGCCGCCGTTCGATCCCGCCGCCGATCTGGACCCGGCCGTCGCCGCACGCGTCCTGGCGACCCTCCAGTCGCTCGCCCTGTGGTCGGACGCACCCGGTGAGCCCGTCCTGGTGGTCGGCCAGACCTGCTACGCCGTCGCCAACGCGGCCGTCACTCCCACGCCGCTGGCCACCCCGCCCGCACTGAGCGGCTGCCTCTGGCAGAAGGACGGCCAGTTGCTCCCGCTGCTGCCGGACTTCGCGCTCGCCGCTGTGGCCGAGACCACCGGCCGGCACGAGACCCTGACCGAGGCCCAGGTGGCCCGCCTCCTCCAAGCCCTGGCTCAGCAGGAACAGAAGCCGACCTCCGCCTTCGCCTACATCAGCTCGGGCAAGCTGTTCCGCTTGACCGCCAACGGCCAGCTCGAGGCGGTCGACCATGAGGCGGCAGACCCCTGCTCCTGGCCGTTGGCACACGATGTCCGACCGGCCACGCAGGCGCTGGGCAGCGGCGGCTGCACCGACTGCCATGCACCCGATGCGCCCATCCTCTTTGGGACCGTCACGGCCAAGGGCCCCCTGGTGACCTCCCGGCAGGCGGTGTCACGCATGCACCACTGGCATGGGCTCCAGGCTCCCTTCCACCGGCTGTTCGCCTGGACCTTCGTCACGCGCCCGGTGTTCAAAGTCGCCCTGGCTGTGGCCGTCGGCGCCATGGCCCTGGTGGTGCTGGCGTTCGTCCTGCCGGGGGTGCGCCGCATCGCCGGGTACTTCACGGGCAAAGGGTGAGGGTCAGCCGCCATGCTTCAACTCCTTTCCGCGCTCGGCCTCCTCGGCACCATGCTCTTCGTCCTTGCCTGTTTCCGCGTCCGCCAGGCGAGTCGGGCCTGGGCCGGCAGCGGTCCCGCTGCCACCGGACGCTTCCCGCGCTGCGAGCAACTCCTCCTCTGGTGCGCCAGCGCCAGCTTCACGGCCTTGGCCCTGAGCGGCTTCACGGTGCGGCTCAGGGACGAGGCGCTCACGGGCTACCTGCTGTTGCTGCACGTCTGCTGCGGTGCCGTGCTGGCGGCGACCTTCACCCTGGCGCTCCTGGTGATGGCCGCGCGCTTCGGCTTCGAGGCAGAGGCCAAGACGCGCACTGCCTATAGCTGGCTCCACCGGCTCGGCTTCTGGTGGTTCGCGGCGATCCTCATCGGCGTCATCGCTACCCCCCTCGTCGCCATGCTGCCGCTGGCGGGGACGCACGACCAGGAACTCCTGGTGGCGCTGCACCGCCTCCTGGCCCTGGCTGCGGTCGTGCTGGCGATGCTGCTGACCCGTGCTGAAGCCCGCGTACGCGCCTCCCTGCGCGGGTGAGAGGCCCGGCCCCCGCCAGTCCCCCTCCCGCCGCCAGGCCCTGACGCCGCGCCGGTCCGAGCGCCGCCGCCGCTGAGGTGCGACATGCCCGATCTGCCGGTCTACCGCTTCGCTCACGAGGCCATGACGACCCTCTTCGAGGTCGTCGTGGCCGGAGGGGACAGGCGCTACGCCGGCGAGGTCGCCGAGGAGCTCTTCCGCGAAGTGGACCGCCTCGAACGACTGCTCAGCCGGCACGATCCGGGCAGCGATATCTCCCAGGTCAACCGCATGCGCCCCGGCGACACCCTCCGCATCGCCATCGAGGTCTACAACTGCCTGACCCTTGCCGCCCGCCTCGCCCGGGATACCGCCGGCGCCTTCGACATCAGTTGCGGCCCCCTCCTGGTCTGCTGGTCCGAAGCCAAACGCCAAGGACTGGATCGACCCTCAGACCGGGACCTCGCCCTGGCCCGGACCCGCGTCGGGATGAGCCCGCTCCGCCTGCACGCAACCCCAGACACCGACGCCGGTCCGCGTGAGTTCAGCGTCACCCTCGCCCCAGACTCGCCGGGACCCCTCCTCGACCTCGGCGCCATCGGCAAAGGGTTCGCCCTGGATAGCCTGCGCGAGACCCTGTCTGACTGGAAGGTCGGCAACGTCCTCGTGCACTCGGGCACCAGTACGGCCTTGGGCCTTGGGCCCGGCCCCGAAGCCGACGCACGGGGATGGATCGTGGGCGTCGGGGCCGGCTGGAGCCCTGCCCACGGGTTCTCTCGCGTACGCCTCCGCAACGCGGCCCTGAGTGGATCCGGCGTCGAGGTGAAGGGCCGCCATATCCTAGACCCCCGCACCGGACAGCCAGTCACTACCACCCTCGCCGCCTGGACGCTCTGCGACTCGGCGGCCGTGGCCGACGCATTGTCGACCGCCTTTATGGTCTTCTCGCCCGCCGAAGCAGAGACCTTCGCGCAACGTCACCCCGATCTCTGGGCCATGACCGTCCGCCACCAGCCTCCTGCGGACCACCCCATCGTCCGCACCTTCGGCCAGGCCGACTTTCTGCCCTAGGCGCTCGATGACGGAACCTCTGCACCGTTGAGGCAAGTTCCCGGCCACGCCGAGAACGCCTGGAGGGCGGGTCCTCTGTAACCCGCCGCCGGGATGCGGAGATCCCAGCCTCCAGACCGTCCAGACCTCGGTGACCGCCGCACCACGACGCGCAAGTTGAACGCCGGTCGAAATCGGCGATGGCTTGCGTGTCGCGACGGGATCCAGGCTCAGAAGGCGCAAGCGGTCGCCGGTCCGGGGGCCAAAGTGACCGGCGTTCATCTTGCG
>Ga0172371_10001980_pt1 | contig 32654 bp, 26 predicted proteins | sample Lak12m_FD_114543 | JGI IMG/M metagenome (GOLD analysis project Ga0172371, IMG submission 114543) | Freshwater microbial communities from Kabuno Bay, South-Kivu, Congo - kab_022012_12m | ecosystem: Environmental > Aquatic > Freshwater > Lake | place: Democratic Republic of the Congo: South-Kivu...
TCAAGTTCTTCGGCGCCGACGGTTTCAAGCTGACGGACGAGCGCGAGACCGAGATGGAGTCCTACCTGTCGCACGATCACACGGCCGACGGGGTGCCCGAACCGGGCGCCGTCACCGTAATGGAAAACGCTCCGGATCGCTATATCGATAACCTGCTCGGGGCTGTCGATGTCGATCTGTCCGGTCTCCGCCTGACCATCGACTGCGCCAACGGGGCCACCTATCAGACATCGCCCCGGGCCCTGAAAAGATTGGGCGCCGATTTTGAAGTCACTTGCGACCATCCGGACGGCTACAACATCAATGCGGGTTGCGGCTCTACCCACATGGAGACTCTCCAACAATACGTCCGGGCCGATGGCTTCGACCTGGGACTGGCTTTCGATGGCGATGGCGACCGCGTACTGGCGGTAGATGGCGATGGTGAGCTCGTCGACGGCGACTTCATCATGGCGATCTGCGGCAGGGCCTTGATGGAAAAGGGCCTGCTGGCCAAGGACACTGTGGTCACCACCGTGATGACGAATCTGGGTTTCCACCAAGCGATGGCAGGGTTGGGAATCCAGGTGAAGACCACGGCCGTGGGCGACCGTTACGTACTGGAGGAGATGCTTGCCGGCGGTTACAACTTTGGCGGCGAACAATCCGGGCATCTGATCAACCTGGCGACCGGGACCACCGGTGACGGCCTGGCGACGGCGCTGTTGCTCCTGCAGGTTATCCAGGAAAGCGGCCGGCCGCTGGCGGAGCTGGCGAAGATCATGACCCGTCTGCCGCAAAAGCTGGTTAATGTCCGAGTCGCGCAGATGGAAGGGTTAGCCGGCGCTGCCGGGATCTGGCAGCAGGTGGAAAGAGAAACCGCCGCACTCGGCGACCAGGGACGCGTCCTGCTGAGATCGTCAGGAACGGAACCGGTTGTCAGAGTGATGGTAGAGGCATCGACCCACGAAATGTGCGACGATGTATGTACCCGGCTGGTTGAAGTAGTCGAGCACGAGCTGGGCCGGGCCTAGGCACCAGGATTTTGATGAATACAACGACAACCGGAAACTGATTTTATGTGTGGCATCATCGCCTATGTAGGGCCGCGGCCCTGTACAGATCTGCTATTTAAGGGCCTGCGCAAGCTGGAGTACCGCGGCTATGACTCCGCCGGTCTCTCAGTGATGAGCGGTGGCGGCATCAAGGTCACCCGCGCCGTAGGCAACCTGGACAGCCTGGAAAAAGAGCTGGCCGGAAACGGATTTCCGCGGGATGCGAACACCGGGCTGGGTCACACCCGCTGGGCCACTCATGGCAAACCCTCCACAGATAACGCCCACCCCCATTCAGACTGCACCGGCGACATCTCCATCGTGCTGAACGGCATCATCGAGAACTATCAGACACTGCGCCGCGAACTGCAGGAAACCGGCCACACTTTTTCCTCAGAAACCGACGCTGAGGTGGTCGCCCACCTGATAGAAAAGCATTACGAGGACGACCTGGTGGAGGCGATGCGCCGCACCGTCGGCGAGATCGAGGGCCATTACGCCATCTGCGCTATCCATGCCGCGCATCCGGAACTGGTCGTCGGCGCCCGCAAGGAGTGTCCACTGATGATCGGGGTCGGTGAAGGGGAGACCTTCGTCGCGTCCGCGATACCGGCGTTTCTGGCTGAGACCCGCGATGTCATGGTGGTCGAGGACGGCGAGATCATCGTCGTGCGGCCCGGCAGTGTTGAGATCACCGACCTGGATCTGAATCCGCGGGAGCGCGAGGTCACGCGAGTCCACTGGGACGCCGACGCCGCTGAAAAGGGCGGCTACGAGTCGTTCATGAAGAAAGAGATTTACGAGCAGCCCGACGCCCTGGCCGATACTTTGGCCGGCCGCCTGCCAGACAGCGGCGGTGTGGTGCTTGAGGAGATGCAGATCCCTGATGATGTCCTGGCGGGGATCGAGCGGGTGTTCATCGTCGCCTGCGGCACTTCATATCACGCCGGGCTGGTCGGCCGGTATCTGTTCGAAAACTGGGCGCGGGTCTCCGTGGAGCTTGATATAGCATCAGAGTTCAGGTACAGAAGCCCGGTCCTGGGACCCTCGACGCTGGTCGTCGGCATCTCCCAGTCCGGTGAAACGGCGGACACCCTGGCGGCCATGCGGCAGGCGCGCGCCATGGGCGCCCCGGTGCTGGCCATCACGAACATCATGGGCAGTCAGGCCACCCGCGACGCCGACAGCGTGCTGTACACCCGCGCCGGGCTGGAGATCGGCGTGGCCGCCACCAAGACCCACGTGGCGCAGATCGCCGCCATCCAGTTGCTGGCGCTCTATCTGGCGCAGGTCAAGAGCGCGATGCCCCGGGACGAGATCGATGCCGTTGCCGCGGAGTTGCGCGAGGTCCCCGAACTGATGCGCGGCTACCTGCGCAGCGAGCACAGTTCATACGATATCGCCAAACGCTACTACGACAGACCCTTCTTCCTGTACCTGGGCCGGGGCATCGGCCTGCCGGTCTGCCTGGAGGGAGCTCTCAAGCTGAAGGAGATCTCTTACATCCCCACTGAAGCCTACGCCGCCGGCGAGATGAAACACGGCCCCATCGCCCTGCTCGACAAGGATTCCCCGGTAGTCGTGGTGGCCACCGACAGCCATGTCTACGACAAGGTGGTCTCCAATATCGAAGAGGTGCGGGCCCGGGAGGCAGCAGTCATCGCAGTTGCCAGCGAGGGCAACGAAGCTATCCGGACGCTCAGCGAGGATATCATGTACGTTCCCCGCACCTCCGAGATGATCTCGCCCCTTTTAGCCGTAGTGCCGCTGCAACTGCTCGCTTACCACATCGCTGTACTGAAAGGCTGCAACGTGGATCAGCCGCGCAATCTGGCCAAGACCGTTACGGTGGAATAAGGAGCTGCGCCTTGATCGGCATCGATGTCATCGAAAACGCCCGCTTTGCCAGGGCCATGGAAAGGCATCCCGGCATCATCGAGCGGATTTTTACCCCGGCGGAACGGGAATATTGTCTGGCGAGACCGAACCCGGTACAACATTTCGCGGCTCGCTTCGCCGCCAAGGAGGCGGTCGGCAAGGCATTGGGCACCGGGGTCAGATGCTGGCGGGAGATCGAGATCCGTTCCGGCGGCCGTCCGCAGGCGCATGTCACTGGCGCCATGCAGCGTGCTGCTGCTGACGCTGGCGTCAGCGGGCTGTCGGTGTCCATCAGCCACTGCGGCTCAGTTTCAGTTTCGGTAGCGGTCGCCGCGCCGGGCGGGTAAGCTCCGGCGCAGGAAATCACCTAAAGGGAGGCGTTCATGGCCGGCAAATCTTCAGTGAAAGAAACCTCTTGCCAGATGGGGCCCGCCCATCTGCCGCTCTTTACCGCAGGCCAGATGCGCCAGGCTGATGCGCTCGCGATCAAAGGTCTGGGGATCCCGGGTATCGTCCTCATGGAGCGCGCCGGCATGGGTGTGGCCGAATTCTTGCTGGAACACTTCTGCACCCACCATTGTTTCGTAGTCCTGGCCGGCAAAGGGAACAACGGCGGTGACGGGTTTGTCGCGGCCAGGCATCTCATGCTATCAGGTGCATCCGTCCAGGTACTGGCCGTTGCGGTTCCCGGCGAATACAAAGGCGAAGCGCTGGTCAACCTCAAGATCCTCAAGCAGCTGGGGATGACGGTCCGGCATGCCCCCAGCGCCGCTCAGGTGAAGAAAGCCCTCGACACAGACTGCGTCATTGTCGACGCCATCTTCGGCACCGGCTTTACCGGGAAGCCCCGGGGCCGGGCAGCACAGTTCATCCGCATCGCCAACGAGGCCGCGGCTCAGGGCAACCCCGTGGTGTCTGTCGACATTGCTTCCGGGGTGGACGCCTCCACGGGCGAGGTGGCTCCCGAGGCCTTGTCTGCCGATGCTACAGTCACTTTCCATGTGCCCAAAGTCGGCCATTTTGTGGAGCCGGGAGGCTATGCCTGCGGGGATCTCATCCTGGCCGACATCGGCATCCCGGAAGGCGCCGGCCCAGCTCCCGACCATTTCCTGACTGACGCCGAAGAGGTGGGGCTGCAGATCTCCCCCAAGCTCGAACGTGACAATAAATTCAGTGCTGGCGTGGTGCTGGTAGCGGGTGGCTCAACGGGCATGACCGGAGCCGCCTGCCTGGCAGCCGAAGCCGCGCTCAGGGCCGGTGCCGGTGTCGTCACGGCGGCTGTACCGGCCAGCCTGAACCCGATCTTTGAACAGAAATTGCTGGAGGTCATGACCATGCCCGCAGCCGATACCGGCGACGGTCATCTGTCCGATAAATCCCTGGGCCAGCTGGTGGCGGCCGCCGCCAAAGCCGATTGCCTGGCTTTGGGGTCGGGCATCGGCCGCCTGCACGAGACCGAAATGCTGGTGGAAAAATTGCTCGCTGCCTGCGCGGCTCCCGTGGTGCTGGATGCGGACGGCCTGAACGCCATGGCGGGCAAGCTCACCCGGATAAAGCGCCGCAGCGCCCCGACAGTGCTGACTCCGCACTTGGGAGAATTGGGGCGCCTTCTGGGAGTCCCGGCGGCGGACGTCTCCGCCCGCCGTCTTCACTGGGCCAGGCAGGCGGCAAAAAAATCGGCCGCCATAGTGGTGCTCAAAGGGTCGGCGACCATCGTCACCGACGGCTCCATGAGTGTCATCAACCCGACCGGCAATCCGGGGCTGGCAACCGCCGGCGCCGGTGATGTGCTCACCGGCATCATCGCCGCGCTCATCGCTCGCGGGACCGACCCTTTCGATGCGGCCGTCTCTGGCGCCTGGCTGCACGGTGCGGTTGCGGACATGGCCGCTGAGGAGCTGCATCAGGACAACCTGATCGCCTCTGACCTGATAGACTATCTGCCACTGGCGCTCGCCGCCCTGTTTGCAGGTGAGGAATCAGGGCACGAGGGGCACGAAAGCTGCTCCTGAAAGTCCGGGCGCCCGCAAAGCTAACGCGAAAGGAAACGGCATGGAAGACTTGACAGCCGCCGACATCATGCAGCCCAAAGTGGTCACTGTCACTGAGGCGGCGACAGTCCAGGAGCTGGCGGAACTGCTTTCCAAAAAAAGAATCAGCGGCGCCCCGGTGATTGACGACCAGAACCGCGTGGTCGGCATCGTCTCCGAGGGCGACCTGGTTTCGATCGACGCTGATATCCATTACCCCCATTTCATCGATCTGCTGGGAAATATCGTGTATCTGGAGAGCGTCAAGAAATACGAGGAGCGGCTGGAAAAAGCGGCGGCCACCAGCGTCGCGGACATCATGACCACCGACGTCGTGACGGTCCAGAAAAACGCTCCCGTCCACGAGATAGCCACCCTGATGACCGAGAAGCAGGTCAACCGCCTGCCCGTTGTCGATGGCGACATCCTGGTGGGCATCGTCACCCGCGCCGATGTCGTGCGCGCTCTGTCCCGGAGGTAACTGGTGCAGCGGGCGCTGGCTACGGTCGATCTGAAGGCGGTACGCGGCAACGTAGCCACCCTCAAGGAGCGGCTGGCGACCGGTTGCGAACTGATGGCGGTAGTCAAGGCGAATGCGTATGGGCACGGAGCCGTCCCGGTAGCTACCGCCTGTCTGGCAGCAGGCGCCACTACCCTGGGAGTCGCGACAGTCACCGAAGCCCTGGAGCTCAGAGAAGGCGGCTTAACCAGCCCTCTGGTAGTGCTGGGGCCGCTCACCGCCGCGGCCCTGCCAGCGGTCTTCGATGCCTCCGCAGAGATCCTGGTCTGGTCACTTCCCTTTTTAAAATCACTGGTCCTGGCCGCCCACGCCCGTGGAGCCGGCCCGGTGCGGGTACATTTGAAGCTCGATACCGGCATGCGGCGCCTGGGCGTCTATCCCCGGCACATGCCGGAACTTCTCGACCTGATCGAAGCAGAGCCGGGAGTGGAACTGGCCGGCCTGATGACCCATTTCGCCACCGCTGACGAGCCCGATGATGATTTTTTCCGCTACCAGCTCAGAACTTTTGAGGACGCGGTGCAGGTGGTGTTGCGCACGGGCGTGAGGATATCATTCCACTGCGCCAACAGCGCCGCTGCCATCCGTTTTCCGGAATCACATTTCAATATGGTGCGCACGGGCATCGCCATCTATGGCCTCTCTCCGTTTCAGGATGATGCCACCAAGTACGGACTGAACCCGGCGCTGAAGCTGACTTCTTACCTGGCGGATATCAAGCCCGTCAGGGAAGGTGACAGTATCGGTTACGGCAGCACCTGGACGGCGCCCGCTGACACTCATGTGGGCATGGTGCCGCTGGGTTACGCCGACGGCGTCAGCCGCCGGCTTTCCAATCTGGGACGAGTGCTGGCGGGCGGTCGGAAACGCCCCATCATCGGCCGGATTTCCATGGATCTGCTCACTATCGACCTGGGCGCCAACCCCGGAATCCTGCCCGGCGCGGAGGTTGTGCTGATCGGCGGGCAGGGAGAGGAGCAGATCACCGCTGAAGATATGGCTGCTCTGCTGGGCACCATCAACTACGAGATCACCTGCAACATCTCCCCGCGCGTGCCGAGAAGGTTTGCCGGATAGTCCCCGACCTCGACAAGCCGGCGATCGCCCCTGTAAGGCAGTTCCTCAGGGCGGGCGGCCTACGTGGCTGGCTTACCGGGGGCACCGTCCGGGATCTGCTCCTGGGCCGCGAGCCCGGCGATATTGACGTGGTCATCGCCGGCAACCCTGAACCGCCCGCCCGGCGTTTTGCCGATGCTGCCGGCGGCAGCTACTTCTCCCTTTCGGAGGAATTCCAGACCTGCCGGGTCATCAGCGCCGACCGGTTATTCACCTACGATTTCGCCGCTTGCCGCGGTAACGACATCCTGGATGATCTCAGGTGCCGCGATTTCACCATCAACGCCATGGCGGTGGAGCTGCCCGGCGGCGGCTCCGTGATCGACCCCTTGGGCGGGCAAGTCGATCTGGCCGCCCAGCGGATCTCTGCCGTAAGCGATACCGTCTTCGAACTCGATCCTTTGCGGCTGCTCAGAAGCCTGCGGCTGGAACAGGGCCTGGGCTTCACCATCACGAGTGAGACCGAGGCGCTGATCCGCCGCCACGCGGCTCTGGCAGACCGGCCGGCCCCCGAGCGCATCTACGCTGAGCTGAGCCACTTGTTGCCGGCTCCAGGCGCGGCCCCGGTGGTCAGGCGCCTGGATGCCCTGGGGCTGTTGCCGGTGATCTTTCCGGAAATCGAGGCCCTCAAAGGTGTGGTCCAGAACGATTACCATCATCTGGATGTGTTCGAACATACACTGGCGGCCATCGCCGTAATGGACCGTCAGGTAGCTGACCCTGCCGAATTCTTCCCGGAACACGCCAGCCGTCTGCAGGAACGTAACAGCCTCGAGTTCGGTGGTGGCGCCACGCGCGGTTTCGTTTTAGCCTTTGCCGAGCTGATGCATGATGTCGCCAAGCCAGGCTGCGCCTTTATGGATAACGACGGTCAGATACGCTTTTTTGAGCATGAGCGAAAAGGAGCCGAGACCGCCGCCCGGATTTTACGGCGCTTGCGGGCAGGGTCAAAAACCATCGCCGCGGTAGACCACCTGATCAGGGTCCATATGCGGTTCGAGGGTTTGCTGCACCTGGACCCGCTGACGCCCCGCGCCCGGCTGCGTTACATCAGGGCGACGCAGCCCCTGACGCCGGAGTCGATCATGATGGCGGTCGCTGACCGACTGAGCGTCCGGGGGCGCCTGGTGCGCGAAGCTGACATCGAACGGCACCTGGCTCTGGCCCGGGAGATGATGGACGCGGCGTTCGCCGCTGAGGAATCGCACCCGCTGCCCCGGCTGGTCGACGGTGCCGGGCTGATGCGGGAGTTCAACCTGGAACCGGGCCGTCAGCTGGGAGCGCTCCTGGACCACATCGAGGAGGAACAGGCTCTTGGAAGAGTCGGGAGCCGGGAAGAGGCAATCGCCGCGGCGGCCAGCTTCCTGAAAGCCGATAGAGCGAAAAAACCAGGATCACCGGGTATGTAATGAACATGAATTCCATCGAGAATGCGATAGAGGTACAGGGCCTGGGAAAGAGCTTCGGGCCGATCCGCGCCCTCGATGGAGTCTCGATGAGCGCCCCGAGAGGCCAGGTCTTTGGGCTCGTAGGCCCTAACGGTTCCGGTAAATCGACATTGATCAAGACCATTTGCGGCCTGCTCGGGCCGGATTCCGGCAGCGTGAAGGTTATGGGACTCGATGCGATGCGGGAGCGTTACGCCATCCGGCGGCGCCTGGGATACATGCCCCAGACGGTTTCCCTTTACGATGACCTCAGCCCCTGGGAGAACCTGCGTTTTTTTGGCCGCGCTTTTGGCACGAGCGATTTGAAGGAGCGCATCCAGCGGTCTCTGGAGTTCGTCCAGCTCTGGGACCGCCGCGACGACCCGTTGCATACGTTTTCCGGTGGCATGCGCCAGCGGTCATCTCTGGCTTGCGCCCTCTTGCACGAACCGGAACTGCTGGTGCTCGACGAGCCCACGGCTGGCGTGGATCCTACCTTGCGCCACACCTTCTGGAGTCATTTTCGTGAACTCTGTGACCGGGGCGGCACGATCTTCCTCAGCACCAATCAGATGGATGAGGCTATGCACTGCGACCGGGTGGCGGTGATCCGGGACGGCCGTATTCTGGTGACGGAGGCGCCGGAACAGATCCGGTCACTCGGCCGGGCCAGCATCGAGATCACCCTGGACGACGGCAGGCGCACGTTCGAGGTCGCCAATTATGAATCCGAGCTGCCACAGTTGTTGTCGGCGTGGGGCCTCGAGTCGCGGGTCCGAAGCATCGAAGTCAAACGCCAGAGCCTTGAGGATGTCATCCTGGGCATGATCGGCCAGGAACAGAAGTGATCCGCCGCGTCAATGCTACCGCCGTGCGCATCAACGCCCAGCTCCGGCGCGACCACCGCTTCCTGGGTCTTTCCCTGGCGGTGCCGTTGATCCTGATCTTCCTCCTCAAATACGTCTTCGACTCGATGCCAGGGATCGTTCGCTTCGGCATCAACTTCTCCGATTACGCTCTCCTGATCGCGGCCTATCTGGTGCATTTCCTGGCCTATGTGCTCTCCACGATCGTCCTGGTCCGGGACCGCATCACCGGGACTCTCAGCCGTATGTTCGTTTCCGGCTACCGCCGCCGGGAGATCGTGCTGGGGTACGTTGCCGGCTATGCCACGATTGCCTCGGCTCAGACCGCGTTGGTTCTGGTGAGCACCAATTATCTGTTCGACATCAACATCTGGCGGGACATCGTCGCCATCGTCCTCACGATGCTGGCGCTGGCCCTGGTCTCCGTGGGGCTGGGCGTGTTCCTTTCCAACTTCGCCCGTAATGAGGGCCAGGTATTCCCGTTGATCCCGCTGGTGATCATTCCCACCGCGCTGCTTTCCGGCATGGCCATACCGATTGACAACCTGCCCGAAGTTTTGCAATGGGTGAGTAACCTGGTGCCGCTGACATGGGCGGTAAAGGTGCTGAAGGGAGTGACAGTGGAGGATGTTTCATTTTTCCACGTGATGGGGCCGTTTATCACTCTGGTGGCTTACGGCCTGGTCTTGTTGTTCCTGGCGAGCCTGACGCTCAGAGAAAGCGAATAGAGCAGGCGGAGGGCCTCAGACGCGGCTTTTTTGCTGCCTGAGAACGCGGATGAGCGCTTCCACGACAATCGGATCGAACTGGGTCCCCGAAACCGTCCTCATCTCCACTAGCGCTTCCTCGGTGCTCATTGCCTGGCGATAGGGCCGGTCGCAGACCATGGCCTGATAGGCGTCGGCAACCGAGACGATGCGCGCGCCCATCGGAATGGCATCACGCGAGATTCCATCGGGATAGCCGGCGCCGTCATAGCGCTCATGATGGTGCCGGATGACCGGGATGAAGCTTTCCAGGCTGGAAATGTGCTGAATGATCGTGGCGCCGACTTCAGGGTGCTGCTTGATCCGCTCCCACTCCTCGCCGGTGAGGGACTCGCGCTTGTTCAGCACTTCGTCGGGCACGCTGACAAAGCCGATGTCATGCAGCAGGCCGGCGACGCGAATGCGGTAGACCTCTTCATCGGGCAGCTCCATCTCTGAGGCGATTCCCGCGGCCAGCCGCGCCACCGATTCCGAGTGGCGCTCACAGAATGGAGTGCGTTCGTCAACCGAAACCGCGAGCGCCTGAATAGCGGCCAGGTGCAGCTCTTCACTCATGATGTCCTCGATCGGATTCTCATGCCCGTAGCTGTCCGATTCCTGATGGAACTGGATGACGCGGTTGCCGCCCTGACGCTTGCCGTAATACATGGCCCAGTCTGATTTATCAACCAGGTCATGAATCAGGCTAGCGTCCCCGGGGAAGCTGGCGACGCCCATGCTGGCGGTGAGATGCCCGTTCTCACCAGACTTGGCGCGGAACGAAAACCCGGCCACACGCCTGCGGATCCGATTGGCGATGATCTCGGCGCCGTGGCTGTCCGTTTCCGGGAGGATGATGGCGAACTCCTCGCCGCCATATCGGGCAGCGATGTCGATGGCCCGTTTCGAATCGGTGATGATCCCCGAGACCTCCTTCAGCGCCTGATCGCCGTAGCCGTGACCGTTGAGGTCATTGAAAGCCTTGAATTTATCCAGGTCGCAAAAAATCAACGAAAGATTGGTGTCATTCCGTGATGACCTCTCCATCTCCTCGCGCAGCCGTGAATAGAAATATTTTTGGTTGTAAAGATTCGTGAGGCCGTCAGTGACCGCTTCCTCCTGGGAGCGTTCGAACATCTGGGCGTTCTGGATCGCTATGGCAGCCTGATTGGAGAGGATGGAAAGTGGCGCCAGTTCCTCCCGGCCGTAGGAATCGAATTCCCGGCTGTATACATAGAAGACGCCCAGCCGCTGCTTCTTTACCTTGAGCGGCAGGCAGATGAACGCCCGGATGCCCTCTTCGCGCACTAACCGGCTCAAGCGGTGATCGGCCTGAATGTCATCGCTGAACACCGCCTCGTTGTTAGACAGGACTTTTTCGGCCAGGCCACCGGGGCGAAACTGCATGCGGCCGACAAACGCGGGGCTGAGCTCTTTGGTGTAGACATCCGTGAAGACGCCGCGGGCTTCGTCAAACAGGACGATCGCAGCTGCCTGGGAACCGGTCAGCTGCATCCCTTTTTCCATGACGATGCCGACCACGCGCTCCCACTCCAGCTCCGAACTGATCGCCAGGGCGATGTCAGAAAGATTGGTCAGCTGCGTGATCTTGTTCTCGATAGCCTCCGCCATCAGGTTGAACGAGCGGCCCAGGTCGGCGATCTCATCATTGGTATGGATGGGGACGCGGTTTCCCAGTTCGCCGCGGGTCATGGCCAGGCTGACTTTTTTTAATTCCGCAACCGGCCGGCTCAGCCGCCGCACCGCCACAGCGATGACGATTGAACTCAGGATCAAGCCGATGCCGGTGGCGAACAGGATATATCTCCGGGCGCCGGCCGCGGCTCTTTCCGCTACTATCTGGGCATCCTGGTTGCTGCTGTTAAAGCTGGTCTCGATCAGGCTGGTCAACGAACCCATTGTTTCGATGTTCGCGTCGCCTACTTTCTCCCAGCTGATAGCCATCTCTCTGTCGCCCGCCTGCCACGCTGGCAACAATCGGGCGAAGAAGTTGTCATCAAACTGAGCGGAGGCGTCCTGCAGCCGGAACATCCAGTCTGATTCCTTAGCTGTCTCCACATGCTCGCCAGCCTGCCGCAAGGCCTGCAACCGCCTCTGCTGGGCGACGGCGAAATTATCCACCTTGGACTGGTCGTTCTCCAGGATGAGTTCGTACATGGCCTGGACCTGGTCGGCCGTCGCCGCCTTGGCTTCGCCCAGGTGCTGCAGGGCTTCAGAGCGTAGCACCACCTGGTCTGCGGCGACCATGATGTCATTGGCCTGCCGGGAAGCGAGGAGCCCGAGGAACGCAAAGATCAGGATGATGGCCAGAAATCCGGCCACCATCTTCGTGCTCAAGCGTCTAAAAAAGGGAGTAATCCTGTTATTGTTCATGCGTTTGCTCGATGGGCTGCAGCAGGTGACTCGGCGGGCATGGGGAGCCAATCACCGGCGGCGTGTACAACTCATCGGCAAACGGGGGATTTTGCTTGATTTACCAGTAACCGTGCTGCAGGACACTCATATCGGGGGCGCCGCAACGCGGGCAGGTGAAAGACTCAGCCCGCTCAAAGAAGAAGATCGTGCCGTCGCAGGCGGGGCAGGTGAAGTTCTCGACCAGCAGGTCGCGGCGCGTCAGTTCGATCTCGACGATGTCCTTGCAGTTGCGGCAAAGCGCGGGCAGAAACCTGATGGTGGCATCCATGGAGCCGGCGCCCCACCTGATCTTAGAGCTTTCGTATCCGCAGGCTGAGCAGGAAAACACTGACGTCTCACCCATAGGTCCTGGCCTCCTGCGCACCCTTGCTCATCATGCGATCACCCCATGGGATAGGAACCGAGCAGCTTGACCCAGTTCAGTTTGCACTCCAGGCACTTGAGCGCCGGAGCGATCTGCGGGTCATCTTTCTTTCCCTCCATGTCAATGAAAAAAACATAGTCGCCCAAGCCCTGCTTGGAAGGACGGGATTCGATCTTGGTCAGGTTGACGTAGCGGTGAGCGAACTCCTGCAGGATCTGCAGCAGGCTGCCCGGCTGGTCGTGGGCGATGGAACAGACGATCGAGGTCTTGTAGGGCTGGTCGAGATCCTGGGGCGCCGGCGTCCGGGAAAGCATGACGAAGCGGGTCCGGTTGTCGGGGTAATCCTCGATGTTGTCGGCGATGATGACGCAGCCATACGTTTCCGCGGCGAGACTGCTGCCGATCGCCGCCCAGGGCTCGTCTGACTGGCTGACCAGGCGCACGGCCTCTGCGGTGGACGAAGCGGCGACAATTTCGGCTTGTGGCAGCTGCTCGCGGACGAAGCGGCGGCATTGGGGGTGGGCGTGCGGGTGAGACAGGACCCGCTTGATCTGGGCCAGCGGGATCTGCTTGTGGGCGATCAGGCGATGGCGGATGGGCTGGACTATCTCCCGGATGATCTGGACGTTGTCGATCTCGAAGGTCAGCATGTCGATCGTCGCGAACACCGACCCTTCGATGGAATTCTCCATCGGCACGAGTCCCTGTTCGATCTCGCCGGTTGATACCGCGCCGATCACGTCGTAGACAGACGGGTAAGGAACGGCTTCATCAGCGGTGCAGGCGGTATTGGCCAGCAGGGCTTCCTCCGCCCAGGTGCCGGTCGGACCCAGATAGCCGGTCTTCGGGCAATCAGGCAGCGCCGCCACCTCCTACCGCCTTGTGATGCTTCAGCGTCTTGAGTCCCATCGCTTCCTTGAGTACCTGCTCTTCTTCCGGCGAAAGTTTTTCGCGGCTCTCTCCGTGACGCACGTCTTTCACATAGATGCGGGCGTGATCGCGCGACTGGATGGCGCTGATGATGATTCCGGAGAACTGGGCGTCCAGTAAAACCACCGAGGTGCTCTGCATGCCTGAGAGATCACGGTAGGCATCGTAGCGCACCATGCTTCTATAGGTCAGGCAATCGTCCATGCGGCGGGTCTCCCCTTCGAGGCGGGTGCTAAGCTGCCTGATATCGTAGGCCAGCCCGTCAATGCGCTGCTGCAGAGCATGAGCATGGGCCACGATGTCGCGGTCACGGCCGTCTCCGAGCACGGCAGTCTGGCCCCGGCGCAGTTGCCGCAATGAGAAATAAAGGCGGCCGGCCAGGATGAGGGCCATGAGAGCTACGAGGCCGGGTATCAGCAGCGCCAGAGTCGGATTGTTGTTGATAAATGTATCCAAGAGCGGGGTGGGCTGGAGCCGGCCCTAGGTGAACGTGATCTGGAATTCGCCGACGTTATTGTCAGTATTGGCCTCGCCGAGCACCGGCCCCACCTCTACCCGCAGCAGGTATTGGCTGCCCGCTTCGGCTGCCAGATTGGTCAGCTCGATGGTCTTGCGCTCGTTCGGCGCGACGCTGGCAATGGTGCCGTCCACTTTCTGAGGAGCCGGCCTACCCGGCGCGGACATGCTGATGCTGACGGGAATCTCGTTCTCGGTCGCCTCTCCCTGGTTCTCGATCTCTATCTGGAATGTGAGCGAGTCGGAGGCTTTGGTGGTATTGTCCGCTCCGGCTTCCATAGTCATACCGCTGGGCATCAGCTTGACGCTGACCAGAGCGACTCCGTGCAGGCCGGTCACCTGAGCGCTGCCGCCCTTTAACCGTTCCAGAACCGCCACGGCTGTCTGCTGGCTGGCCAGCGCCGGATCCTGGAGGAACTTGGCCTGCGGCACTTTTATGTCCTTAATGTCCTCGTCCTTCAAAACCTGCAGCGAGGGTTGGTAAAAGAACTCGTCGTAGGAGACGTCGCTCGTGAGCAGGATCAGCATCTCATGGGAGATCTGCGCCGCCCCGGCCTGGTTATCCCTGGCCTGGAGTGCATTAAGGAGCGCCGGCTGCAGGCCCTTGATGCCCCGGGAGCGGATCTGCATGCTGGCGACGAACCATTCGTTCTCGCTTTTGAATTTGTCAGGAGGCTTGATCGATTTGGCGCGCTCGACGATCACGTCGTGGGCGTTCTGGAAGTCGGTCATCTTCGCTTCCAGGGATTGGCGGACCGACTCATCGGGTTTCTGGAACATGTCGGAGATCTGCTTGCCGATGTCGTCGGAGTCCTTGACAACCTGTCCTACCTGGTCGAAGTACTCACGGTATTCATTGACTTTTTTCTTGTTGAGGCAGCTCTTGATGCCGAGGCTGGTGATGAGCACGAGCACCACGACGGCGACCAGGATTATCAGCACCCGGACGAGGGGAGACTGCCCCGGGGGCTTGCGGCGCCCTTTTGCTGGCTTGCGCCTTACATCGGTCGGTTCTTCTGCGTCGAACTGCTCTTCTTCTTCATCCTCGAAGAAAGACACTCGTGTCCTTTCGTCCTGAGGCAGCCTGGGACCCTGTTTTTGGTGGGCGAGGGGGGAGTTGAACCCCCATGCTCGTAAGAGCACTAGACCCTGAACCTAGCGTGTCTACCAGTTCCACCACTCGCCCGTAAGAAAAATCAATGGGCCGAAGGCGAATTTGTCATATGCCAAAATACCTGCAAGTTGGCGCTTTCTGCCGGGAATTGGCGCTTCACCTTGAGAGCGACAGTATTATATCACAGGGGCAAGTTGGCAAGGCAAGCAGCGCCCTCGCGGTCACTGGGCGCTGATCTCCCCCGTGTTCTCGGCGGCGATCTTGGTGGCTTCGGCCTCCGCCTCGTTCAGCAAACTGGTCTGCTCGCTGATATTCTTTTGCAGTTCAGTAACTTTTTTGGTGGTATCGGGCTGTTCCATGGCCGGATCTGCCAGCAGCACATTGATCATGTCGCGATCCAGCTCATTGATCTTCAGCGCGGCGTTCAGGGCTTTGGTCTTGGCCTCGAGGTACTGGCGGTAGGCGTCACTGATATTCAGGCCGGCGGCCGCCTGAGTCTTGTCCCGGGCGCTGCTCACATCGGGGATGACGCCGTTGACCGCATCGAGCGCTTTTTTCAGATTCGTCCGTTCCTGGTCGACATCGCCGGCGCTCATGTTGGCGAAAGCGTCATAAAGAGCCTTGTCCACCTCTGCCCGCTTCGTTTCCACGCCTTTGGCGATGTTGTTGACTTCGTCGACCTGCTGGTTGGCTTTTTCGGTTTCCATGCCGCAGCCGGTAGCCGCGAATAACAACAGCGCCGCGGCAAATGCTGCCAGCAACAACTGGGCGATCCTGGTCACGCGGGGTTCATGGTGCATGTTCATGTTCCTCCCATACGCTGAAATGATGTTACCCTGCCCGTTCTGGTCCATTTGACTTATTCATCCTATCATCTGAAGTCCCTTGTGCAACGCCGGGTGACGGCGCTCTCCTGGTGTGTGTCGATGGCAGTTTGTCCGGGGAAAGGATTCGCTGCCTCAGTTGGAGAACAGGTCAGTAAGAAATGCCTGCAAAGGTTGGATGAGAGATGCTTGATCTCGAGAATCGGCCGGGACGCCTGGTGCTCGGCCGCTATGAACTCATGGAAGAAATCGGACGGGGCGGTTTCGCCACGGTTTACCGCGCCCATGACCGCAAGATGGGCCGCGAGGTAGCTATCAAGGCGGTGCTCCGGGGGGAGCAGCTGGGCGAGCGCGCCACCCGGGAAGCCCGGGCGGCCGCCAAACTCAGCCATCCGCATATCGTCACAGTGTTTGAACTGGCCGAGGACGACCATCAGGTCTATCTGGTTTCGGAGCTGATCGAGGGGCGCACGCTGAAGCGCCGCATCGATGTCGATCCGCTATCCGATGAGGAGAGCATTCGGGTGGCCCTACAGGTGCTGGCAGCGCTGGCCCACGCCCATGACCGCGGCGTCGTGCACCGCGACATCAAGCCGGATAACATCATGATCAGCGGCGGGCGCGAGCCGTCGGCGAAGGTGATGGATTTCGGCATCGCCCGGCTGGAGGATACGCATCGCATCACCAGCCGGGGCGACGTCGTCGGTACGCTTTCGTACATGTCACCGGAGCAGGCGGACGGCCGGCCGGTTGATGGCTCGACGGATGTTTATTCAGCAGCGCTGACCCTTTATGAGTGCCTCGCCGGCGCTAACCCTTTCCGCGCTCCGACCGCCGCCGAGACGATCGGCCGGATCCAGGCGGGCGCTTTGCCGCTGACGCACGTGCGGCCGGACCTGCCCGCGGAGCTGTCGGATCTGGTGGAAGATGCGATGGAGCCGGACCCCCAGCTGAGGCTGGGCCTCCGCAGTTTTGCTGTCGGACTGGAGCAGGTGGCTGATGGCATGGCTCCTTCCAGCCAGGAAGTGACCACGATGATGCACCGCAGCGAGATGCCGCATCGGGGCTTGTATGAAGACCTGGCGCGGCGCTTCGGCTGGATCGCCTCCCGGATATTCTCGGGTGGAATGGCGGCGCTGGTGGCCTACACCGCGGTTTTTGGGTCTGATTTTTATCCGGCGGCGTGGCGGCTACCCCTGGTTTTGGGGGCGGCGGTCCTGGTCGGGGCGCTGCCGCGCTCCGGACTGTTCCCGTTGGCCGTGGCAGCCCTGATTCCCGTATTCGCTTTCTCCTTCGCGCTGGGAGTGCTCCTGGCCGTGATCGCCGGGATCTACGTCTCCCTCAGCGGACTGCTATGGCCGCGGATGACGCTGGTGCCCGCTCTGGCGCCGGCACTTGGCAGCCTGGGGCTGGGGCTGGTCTATCCGGCGATGACAGGCAGCGCCGGGCGCCGGGGAAAAGGGTTGCCACTGGCGCTGTTCGGTGGGGTGGTCTTTACTTTCTGGCAGGTGACCGGTGTCTCTCCGGTGATCGACTATCTCGGCATCGACAACAGCTTCGGCGTACAGGCCGCCCTCACGGGGATCTACAACCCTCTTGAGGCAGCCGCACTGCTGGCGGCGCCCTTCCAGGAGCAGCCAGTTCTACTGACGCAGCCGCTCATCTGGCTGATCGCCGCTTTACCCGCGGCGATCATGGTGCGCCGGCGCCATCTGCTCGCCGACATTTCCGGCCTGATTGCGGCTAACATGCTGCTGGCGGGCGGCTATCTGGCCCTGCCCCTGGTAGTTGCCGGCTTCAGTATCGATGCCTTTACTTTCCTGAAAACGCTTCTGCTTTGCGTTATAATCCAGTTCGGGCTTCTCCTGATCTCTCCCAGGCACAATCTCGTAGAACGTCAACTCCCCTCGTGAGCGTACTAAAGAAACTAGAGGAAAAAATCCAGAACCTGTTTGAAGGGAGCTTCAGCCGTACCTTCAAGTCCCCGGTGCAGCCGGTTGAACTCGCCCGCAAACTGGTGAAGGAGATGGAAGACCACAAAGTGGTCAGCGTCTCCCGCATCTACGCTCCCAACGAATACCGCCTGTTCCTGTCGCCCAGCGACATGGATCAGTTTGCAGCATATGAAGAGCAGTTGAAAGCAGATCTTGCGGATTACCTCATCGAGCATGCCCGCAAGGAAAAATACGATGTGCTCAGCCGGCCCATCATCATTCTCGAGTCGGATGAAGATCTGAATGTAGGGGAATTCGGCATCGCCACCCGGATGGTGTCGGCGCCGGTGGATCAGTCTGCGGCGGGCGGCGGCGCCGCTGTCGCGGCGCCGCCGCCCGCGTTCAGCCCGGAGGTAAGCCAGACCGTGGTCTACCGCCCGCTGCCCAGCGCCGATGGCACCATGTCGGTGAGCGCCGAGGAAGCCCGGCGGATGGGCCTGGCGCACGATAAGGTAACCCTGACGATGGGCGACCGCGTTTTTGAGATCAACCGCCGGGTGACCCTGCTGGGCCGCAGCCGGCAATGTGACGTCGTAGTGCCGGATTCCAACGTATCGCGGAGGCATGCCGAGATCCGGCAACAGGGCGATGACTTTGTGCTTGTCGACCTGGGTAGCACTAACGGCGTGGAAGTAAACGGCAAGCGGGTCGAAACGATGACACTGAAAAACGGTGATGTGCTCACCATGGGCACCACGAGAGTGAGGTTCGAGCGCCAGATATGATAGAGCCAATCCTGTTCGGAGCCAAGGTTGTCTTCCTGCTGCTGCTTTATTTCTTCATTTTTAGGATCGTCAGGTCCCTGACCCGGGATCTCCGCATCGGCACCGAACCGATCAGCATGCCGGCGCGGCCCGCCGAAGCCGCCGTTCCCGTCAATCTTGACCAGCTGCCCCTGCCGGGCGTCCAGGACACCGCGGTGGGCCTGAAGGTCGAGCCGGAGATCGCCGCGGCGCCGGCAGCCGGAGCTGCGGGCGAAAGGGGCACCCGCCAGCCTGAAGCCCGCCGGCAGGAGGCGGACGCCAACGAGCGCGAGTTCGATTATCTTTACAACCAGCTGAAGCCGCGCCTGGTGGTGCAGCACAGCAAAGTGATCGACGAGGATAAGGTCTTTGAAATCAAGGGCGGCGTCACCATCGGCCGCTCGCCTGGCAGCCAGATCGTGCTGTCCGATGAATTCGTGTCTTCCACCCACGCGCGCATCTTTGCCCGCAAACAATTTTTCTTCATCGAGGATCTGGGGAGCACGAATGGCACGTTCATCGATGGCCGGCGCCTGGACGGTGAGCGGCAGATCAAACCCGGCCAGGAGATCGTCATCGGCGACACGATCTTCCGCTACGAGGAATAGCCATGAACTATCGGACAATGCGCCGGCCGATCACATCCTGATATCGCCATGCCCATGACTTTTGCCACATCCACCCATACCGGCCTGGTCCGCCGCACGAACGAGGATTCTTTCTTTGCGCGTCCCCCGGTGTTCGTCGTCGCTGACGGTATGGGGGGCGCCGAAGCCGGCGAAGTCGCCTCGGCGATGGCCGCCCAGGCCTTCAATTATTTTCTGCCCCAGTCGCAGGCTGCCGAGGAAGAGTTGACCGGACTCATCATGCGTGTTAATACCACCATTTATGAACACTCGGTCAACCCCGGCCCGCGCGGCATGGGCACCACCATTACCGCTGCCGTGGTGAACGGTGAGCGGGTCGTCATCGCCCATGTCGGAGACAGCCGCGCCTGGCTGTGGCGGGGCGGACAGCTCCGCCGGCTGACCGAAGACCATTCCCTGGTCGCGGAGATGATCCGCGAAGGACAGCTGACCGAAGCGGAGGCAGCCGGTCATCCCCAGCGCAGCGTCATCACGCGCGCCCTGGGGGTGGATCCCCAAGTGGAAGTGGACACGGCTGCCGTGGATCTTCAGCCCGGCGATGTCTTTCTCCTGGCCAGTGACGGCCTCCACGGCCTGGTTCCAGAAGCCGATATCGCCAGCATCATGGCGCAGAATCAGGAGCTTGGCGAGACCGCCCGGGCCCTGGTGGAGGCTGCCAATACCCGGGGAGGCTCCGACAACATCACCGTCATCCTGTTTTCCCCGGACGGCTCTACCCCGGCCGGCGAGGCCGCCGCGGGCTGCTCCGCCGCGACTGATGGGGGTGGCGCCGATCCAGCCGCAAGCCCCCCGGCGCAGAGCACTGTGCCGGGCCCGGGTCCGATGGCTCCCGTCACTTCGACGCCTCCGGCTCATCACCGGCCGACGCGCGGAGAAAGCATCCGTGCCTGGTTCTCCACGATCCCCGGGCTGATCGTCAGCGGCGTCCTGATCGCCGCGGTGGTGCTCGGCGGTGCCTGGTTCGCCACCAGATATGCTTATTTTGTCAGTGTTGAAGGAGACAAGGTGAGCATGTATCAGGGGATACCGTACCGTCTGGGGCCGGTGTCGCTTTCCCACATCTACCGCAGCAGCCCCGTGAACTTCAAGGATATGGAACATGGCTGGCAGGACCGCGTCGCTAGTGAGAATGTGCAGTCAAAAAGCGACGCCGAGACAATGCTCGATACGATCATCGCCGCTGACCGGGAAAAGAAAGATGCCGACCTGGCTCGCCTGCAAGAAGCAGAAGACCGGGCCAAGAATCTGGAAAAGACCTTGACCGTTCCCCCGGGAGGGCTACCCTAGATGCAGCGCAACCGAGAGCTGATCAACTTCATCCCGGTGATGCTGCTGACCCTGATCGGGTTCGTCAGCGTTTACGCCGCGCGCTCGGCGCAGATCGATGCCGGCTCACTTTCTTATGCGCTGTTATTCGCGGGGCTTTTTCTGGCGGCGCACCTGTTGCTGCGCCTCGCCGCCCCCTATGCGGATCCATATCTGCTGCCCCTGACAGCGCTGCTGAGCGCTCTGGGCATCATGATGATCTACCGCATCGACCCGGACCTGGCGGCGGCCCAGACTACCTGGCTGATGGTCGGCCTGGGCGTCTTCGCGCTGACCATGATTTTTTTCCGTAATTACCGGCGACTCGACGACTATATATATCTGTTGGGAATTCTCGGCGTGGCTTTGCTGGCTGTCGCTATTATCTTCGGACACGAGATCAACGGCGCCCGCCTGTGGCTGAAGATCGGCGGGCTCTCGATCCAGCCGGGCGAGTTCTCCAAAGTGCTGATCACTATCTTTTTGGCCGGGTACCTGAATTCCAAGAGGGAGCTGCTGGCGACTTCCACCTGGCGCCTTTTTCACATCCCCATGCCCCCATTTAAATACCTCGGACCCTTGGTGACCATGTGGGGCATGTCCCTGGCGCTGCTCCTGCTCATGAACGATCTGGGCACCTCGTTGCTCTTTTTTGGAATCTTCCTGGCCATGACCTACGTGGCTACGGGCCGGACTGCCTATCCCGCGATCGGCGGCCTGCTGTTCATGGGCGGCGCCTGGCTGGCTTACAACATGAAATTCACGGTACAGACCCGGGTCAGCATCTGGCTGGACCCTTGGAACGACGCCGTGAACAAGGGATATCAGATAGTTCAGTCGCTGTTCGCCATCGGCGACGGCGGCTTGTTCGGCACCGGGCTGGGAAAAGGTTACCTCCTGTTTCAAAACGGCGAACCGATCATTCCCGCCCTGCACACAGATTTCATTTTTTCGGCGATTGCCGAGGAGCTGGGGCTGGCCGGAGCCACCGCCGTCGTCGTCCTCTTCCTCATCTTCTGCTACCGCTGTTTCAAGATCGCTATCGATTCCGATGACGGTTTTTCCAAGTTGCTGGCCACGGGCCTGGCGGCGGGTTTTGTCCTGCAGACATTTGTCATCATCGGCGGCGTCACCAAGCTGATCCCGCTGACCGGCATCACCCTGCCGTTCGTCAGCTATGGCGGCAGCTCCATCGTCGCTAATTTTGCATCACTGGCGCTCCTGCTCTTGATCAGCAACCGCACCGGCAAGGAGCGCGCGAAATGATGATGAACACGTCCATCCGCCGTCTCTTCATCGTTTCCACCATCCTGTTCGCGAGCCTGATCGGTACGCTGGCGTATTGGCAGGTGCTGGAAGCCCGCGGCCTGGAGGATAATCCCCAGAACACCCGTAAGGTTTTTGCCCAGATGCGCATCGACCGCGGGCTGATCCTGGGCAAGGACCGCGCGGAGCTGGCCCGCAACAAAAAAGATGGGGACCTCTACTACCGTGTCTATCCCCAGAGTGATCTGGCCCCCCAGCTCATCGGATACAGCGACGCCACTTACGGTCAGGTTGGGCTGGAGCATTCCTGGAATAACTACCTGAGCGGCACCGCCGACGAGGTCGAGCTGGCCCAGATGCTGGATACAATCACGGGGAAGCAGAAACGCGGCGGCGACCTCAAGCTGACGCTCGATCCGAAAGTGCAGAAGACGGCGCTCGCGGAAATGGAAAAACTCGGTAAACAGGGCTCAGTGGTCGTGCTCGAAGTTAAGACCGGCGCAGTCGTGGCGATGGTCTCGACACCGTCCTATGATCCGAACCAGCTGGCCGCCAACTGGACCCAGCTTAACTCCGACCCCGGCTCCCCGCTACTTAACCGCGCCACACAGGGTTTATATACTCCCGGGTCGTCCTTTAAATTGATCACGACCGCGGCAGCGCTGGAGAATGGTTTTAATCCTGACAGCAAGTTCAAGGACGACAAGAGCAGCATCGAGATCTACGGCAACACTGTCAACAACTGGCGGGATACTCCTTTCGGGAACCATGATCTTACCGAAGCCTTCTCACAGTCGATCAACACCACTTTCGCGCAGATCGGGGACAAGCTCGGCCAGGATAAGCTGATCGAGTACCAGGAAAAATTCGGCCTGTATGAAAAACCGCCTTTTGACCTGCCCCCGGATGAGGTCATGCCGAGCGGCCGCTATGAGAACGGCAAGCTGGCGTCTCCCGATACGCACCTCGACCCGGTACAGAACGTCTGGATGGCGATTGGCCAGGAAAATGTGCAGGTAACGCCGTTGCAGATGGCCATGATCGGCCAGGCGATCGCCAACGGCGGCCAGGAGATGAGGCCGTACGTTGTGGACTCGGTCTCGGACTATAACGGCACCATTCTCAAGCAGGCAAAGCCGGAACAATTGCGTGAACCGATCCTGCCTGAAACCGCGGCCGAAATGACCAAGATGATGATCAAGACGGTCAATGACGGTACCGGTAGCGGCGCTGCTAGCAAACAGGTGCAGATTGCCGGCAAGACGGGCACCGCTGAGGTGGATGGCCGCGGCCCCAATGCCTGGTTTGTTGGGTTCGCGCCGGCTAATGACCCAAAATATGCCATCGCGGTCGTGGTGTCGGACGCGGACGTGCACGGGCATGACTCGAGCCCGGTGGCGCGGGAAACCCTGCTGGCGGCTCTGGGTCTGACAACGGGGTCCTGAGATTGCCGCCGGAAGCGCGAAATTTATCGCCGCGGGTAAGGATTAAGCGCTGCCGGCGTCGTATTAGTGTGAACCAGGAAATCCGTAATTTGATGGGGAGAGGCCTGCATCTGTTTGGCTGAGATGTTCGACAACCGATATGAGATCATTCGCCGGCTGGGAAGCGGCGGCATGGCCGATGTGTTTCTGGCGCGCGACACCCACTTGGGGCGCAACGTCGCCATTAAATTGCTACATACCCGGTTTGCGCGCGACGAGGAGTTCGTCGCCCGCTTCCGGCAGGAAGCCCAGGCGGCAGCCGGCCTCAACCATCCCCATATTGTCAGCATATACGATCGCGGCGAAGCCGGAGATACCTACTACATCGCCATGGAATATCTGGAGGGCCAAAACCTCAAGGAGCTGATCGGGGAAAAAGGTCGGCTCGAAACGCCGGTGGCCATCGACTTCGCCAGCCAGATCCTGCAGGCGCTGCAGTTCGCGCACGAACATCATGTCATCCACCGTGACATCAAGCCGCACAATATCGTGATCGGCAGCCGCGGCCAGGTGAAGGTGACTGACTTTGGCATCGCCCGGGCCGGCACCTCATCCCAGATGACCGAGACCGGTTCCATCATCGGCACAGCCCAGTATCTTTCGCCCGAACAGGCCAAGGGCAAATCGGTCGAGCAGGGCTCGGATCTTTATTCCCTGGGAGTAGTCCTTTACGAGATGCTCACCGGGCGCGTCCCCTTCGAGGGCGAAAACCCCGTCGCGGTAGCACTCAAACACCTGAGCGACCAGCCGGTGCCGCCGCAGGCGCTGGTGCCCCAGATTCCCGACAACCTGAACTCGGTCGTCATGCGGGCCCTGGCCAAAGACCCGTTCGACCGCTATAAAACCGCGGAAGAATTCTTAGCGGATCTGGAACGCTGCCGGCAGAACGTGCCGGTGGTTCCCTACGTGCCCGTGGACACCCAGCAGACCAGCGTCATCAGGCCTGCCGCCGGCATGGCGGGTGTGGGGATGGACGCTGCCAGTCAGACCGTCGTGAGGCCTGCCTCCGCCAGACCCCGTCCGCAAAAAAAGAACCGCAAATGGCTATGGGCCCTATTGGCGCTCATCGCCGTGGTCGCTCTGGCTGCCGGCATCTTCTTCCTCGCATTCATGCAGACGGAAGCAGTCGCCGTCCCCGGCGTCGTCGGCATGGAGCGCAGCCAGGCGGAAAGCGCGCTGAGGGCCCAGGGATTCACAGTTGAGCTCGAAAGTGAGGAATTCAGCGACACTGTGCCGGCCAGCAGCGTCATCCGCCAGAATCCGGAGGGCGGCAGCAAGCTGAAGAAGGGCGGCACCGTGAGACTGGTGATCAGCAAGGGCGGCGATCGTGTGAGCGTGCCGAACCTCGTGAGCCAGACCGGCAGTTACGCTGATTCCAAGCTGCGGGAAGTAGGCCTCGATCCGGAACGCCAGCCGGATCAATTCTCCGATACGGTTCCCGAGGGCACCGTCCTCGCGCAGGACCCGCCGCCGGGAACTCAGGTGCAGCGGGGCTCTACGGTTAAATATGTGGTGAGCAAGGGGAAGGAGCCACCCAAGGAAGTCAGCGTTCCCAGCGTCGTGGGCATGAATGTCGATAGCGCCCGCGCCCGGCTGGAGCTCTCGAAGCTGACGCTGGGCACCACAACGGAGCAGAACTCCGCCTCCGTGCCGATCGGCCAGGTCATCAGCCAGAACCCGGCAGCCGGCGAAAAAGCTAACGAAGGATCGGCAGTGAGCATCGTCGTCAGCAAAGGCAACAGCACAGTGTCGGTGCCGACTGTCACGGATATGTTTCAGGCAACGGCCGAGAACATCATCACTGATGCCGGACTCATCGCCAATGTCGTGATTCAGACGACCCCGGACAACACCAAGTGGGGGATAGTGAAGTCGACGAACCCGCCAGGCGGCAGCACGGTCGATGCCGGCTCCACGGTGATCCTGACGGTATGGGGTTCGCCTTAAATCGGGGACACCCACCTATTTCCAAAGCTTCTGTCGAGCCTAAACTACGTTTTGTGGAAATAGGTGGGTGTCCCCGATTCAGTCCCCGAATCTAGCGTTCCCAGGCGACCTGGGTAACACCGCCGAGGGCGCTGATTCTCTCGACTACTTCCTGAGCCGTCGCATGGCGGCTGACGCGGATGGCCATCGTCAGTGTGGTGACGCCCTGACCGGTGCGTACGCTCATGATCTCGTGAACTTTGATTTTGGCTTCCGCCAGATCCTCGATGAACCTGGCACTGTCCATCATCTTGGCGTCGATGCTGATGATGAGGTTGGCTTCGTCGGGATAGACCCAGCGAGCCAGGAGGTTCTCCGTCGGCCGGAGGCCGCGCAGCACCAGCAGTAGCAAGAGCGAGACGGTGACCGCGCCCACCCAGAAGCCGGCTCCCACAGCGAGGCCCATCGCCGCGACCACCCAGAGGCTCGCCGCCGTGGTGATCCCTTTGACGCTGGTGCCGTGGCGCATGATGGCGCCGGCGCCCAGGAAACCGATGCCTACGACGATCTGCGCCGCCACGCGGGAAGGGTCGAAGGTTGCGGGCATGCCGGCCGACTCGCCGCCAGTAAAATAACTCTCGAATCCATAAAGAGATACCAGCGTAAACAGCGTGGAGCCCATCGCCACCAGGGTATGAGTGCGGAACCCTGCCGGTTGCCCCCGCATTTCTCTTTCCAGGCCGACGAGGCCGCCCAGAAGCGCTCCGATGATAATCCTCAGCACGATCTGTTCCCAGCTGATCATGGAATGCCTGTTCGGTGAATGTGGCGGGAATTCCTGCTTCTGGGCATGGACCGCCCTGCTGCCCGGTGGCGGATGCCGCCCGCCTTCTGCTAGAATCCACTCAAGACTGCTGCCGCCAAGGTTGGCTCCGGGCCGGCCTGTAGCGGCCAGGCAAAGGATCATCCGACCATGCTCTACATCGAAAAGCTGAAGTACTTCTACAGCACGGAGGTCCGGAGGCTATTTAGCCCCCTATCCGCCGCCATCGGGCGGACCAGTATCTCCCCCAATGCACTCACCATCCTCGGACTGCTGATCACCATCGCCGCAGCCGTGCTGGTGTGGTATGGCCATTTCGTGACCGCGGCCATCCTGTTCACCATCGGGTCGCTCTTTGACCTGCTGGATGGCGCCGTGGCCCGCCTGTCAGAGCGGGTGACGCCGATGGGGGCCTTCCTCGACTCTACCTTCGACCGGGTCGGTGAGGGCGTCGTGCTGACCGCCATTGCGCTGGCCTATGCCCGGGATGACAACCTGTGGATGGTCGGCGCCGCCTTTGCGACGATGATCGGCTCATTTCTCGTGAGCTACGCCCGGGCCCGCGCTGAAGCATTGGGACTCGATTGCAAGGTAGGCCTGATGACCCGGCCGGAGCGTCTCGTCCTCATCGGGCTGGGATTGCTGTTGCAGAAGTTTGGCGTATTGCCTCCCGTGATGTATATTCTTGCGGTGCTTACCGCCGTGACCGTGATGCAGCGCATCCTGCACGTGCGGAAGCAGTTTGCCAACAAGATCCCGTCAGTGGACAAGGAGAAAAAGTCTTGAGTGAAGTTAGGGTCGCCATCATTGGCGTGGGCAACTGCGCCTCTTCTTTCGTGCAGGGCGTCGAGTATTACAAGAAGGCCAAGGCGGACGAAAAGGTCCCGGGCCTGATGCATGTCAATCTCGGCGGCTACCACATCAGCGACATCAAATTCGTAGCCGCGATCGATATCGACCGGAGCAAGGTCGGCAAGGACCTGGCGGACGCTATCTACGCCAAGCCCAACAACACCGTCAAATTCTGCAAGGTGCCGAAGACGGGCGTCAAGGTAGCCCGGGGCATGACCCACGACGGTATCGGCAAATACATGGCCAAGATCATCAAGAAGGCGCCGGGCCCGACCGACGACATCGTGCGCATCCTCAAGGAAACCAAGACCGACGTGGTCGTCAGCTACCTGCCCGTTGGCAGCGAGGAGGCCACCAAGTGGTACGCCGAGCAGGTGCTCACCGCGGGTTGTGCGCTGGTCAACTGCATTCCGGTCTTCATCGGCCGCGAGGCCTACTGGCAGGCGCGCTTCGCTGAGAAGGGGCTGCCAATTATCGGAGATGATATCAAGTCACAGGTGGGCGCCACGATCGTCCACCGCACCCTGGCCAGCCTGATGCAGGACCGCGGCGTGCGCCTGGAGCGCACCAGCCAGCTCAATGTGGGCGGCAACTCGGACTTCATGAACATGCTCGAGCGGGAACGGCTGGAGAGCAAGAAGATCTCCAAGACCAACGCCGTCACCTCGCTGCTCGACCATGACATCGGCGCTGACAACGTGCATATCGGCCCCAGCGACCACGTTGCCTGGCTCGAAGACCGCAAGTGGGCCTATATCCGCCTTGAGGGCCGCACCTTCGGTGACGTTCCCCTCAACATCGAACTGAAGCTGGAAGTGGTCGATTCGCCGAACTCCGCCGGTATCGTCATCGACGCCGTGCGTTGCGCCAAGCTGGCTCTCGACCGCGGCATCGCCGGCACTCTCGAGGGTCCGTCTTCCTACTTCATGAAATCGCCCCCGGCACAGCACCACGATGACGTCTGCCGCAACATGACCGAGGCGTTTATCGCCGGCACTGACAACAGCGCCCTCGCCGGTGACTTCAAACCGGCTCGGAAAAAAACAGCGGCCGTGAAGAAGCCGGCAGGCCGCAAGGCAGCCGTGAAGAAAACTCCCGTTAAAAAAAGGCCGGCAAAGAAGGCGGCCCCCGGAAAGAAATAGCCCCCTTTTCCTTTTCGTTTCATTAGATTAACCTGTAACGCATGACCGAGCAGTCGCGCAGACTGAAAGTGGGCCTTGTCTCGCCATACCCCTGGGCTTCCCAGTGGGGTATCAACCGGCACATCGCTGGACTTGCCAGTGAGCTTGCCCAGGATGGCCACGCCATCTCCATCATCGCACCCGCCGAGGAAAAGGATGGTCAACGGGCAGCGCGGCGGCGGGCAAAGGCTACCCGCCGGGGGAAGTCATGGGAGACGGCCAGCGCTCCCGCCTCCACAGAACCGGAAGACGCGCGCGCAGATTTTAGCTCCAGCCGCTCCACCGAAGGCGGGGTGCACATCCTGAAGATCAGCGGCACCTTCCATTTCCCTTACAGCGAGCATCTGGCGAATCTGGCGCTGCCGATGGATGTCACCGAGAGGTTGAACGCCCTGTTGGGCCAGGAGAGCTTCGATGTCCTGCATGTTCACGAGCCGTACCCACCCAGCCTCTCCTTTACCGCGCTCCGGCTTTCACATTGCCCCGTGGTGGCGACTTTCCATACCGGCGGCGAGAGATTCCTGAGCTTCCAGCTGATGCGACCCGTCGTGGAGCGTTTCTTCGGCAGGCTGGACGGGCGCATCTGTACGTCGCAGAACACCAGAAGGATCGTTTCCAGCTATTTCCCCGGCAATTACGATGTCATCTCTAGCGGGGTCGACACACGTGCATTCCATGCCGATCCGGTGACCCCGGATGATGCCGGCCCCCTGGTGGTCTTCGCGGCCTGGAGCGACCCGCGTAAAGGCATGGCGCTCCTTACCCGCACGCTCCGGCTGCTGCCTGACGATATCCCCCGCTTCCGGCTGGCTGTAGTCGGCGGCGAGAAGCTGGCCTGGCGCCCTTCCTTGATCGTACCGAGGCGGTTGCGCCAGCGCGTGGTCTTTCAAGGCTCGGCCCGCAGCAAGGATGAGCTCCTGAACATCTACCAGGGCGCTGAGGCTCTGCTGGCTCCATATGCCACTTCGGCTCAGACGACGGCGGTGCTGGAGGCGATGGCCTGCGGGTGTGCCACGATCGTCCCGGGGGAGGGAGGTCTGAAGGAGTTGGTCAGTGAGGGGTCAAGCGGGTATCTTCTGGATCATCCTTATTCCTACAATCTGGCCGCTGACATCGTCGACCTGCTGGTGAATGAACGGGTGCGGCGCAACCTGGGAGCGGCCGCCGCGCGGCGGGCAACCCGTGACGCCTGGGAAAAAACCACCCCCCGCGTGACTAAAGTCTATGCCGGGGCATATCGCCGGCGTCAGGGTAAAGCTCCCTCCCATTCGGCAATCGAACCGGTCGAGGAAGGCGAGACGATACTTGCTGACCTGCACATGCACACCAGCTATTCGAGCGATTGCCAGACAACCCCGGCCGAGCTGCTGGCGGCCTGCCAGGATTCCGGCATCGAAGCCATCGCCGTCACCGATCACAACTGCATCGATGGCGCGCTGGAGGTGTCCCGCCTGGCGCCACCGGATATGCATGTCATCGTCGGGGAAGAAGTGAAGACCACCGGGGGTGAGATCATCGGTCTGTACATCAATGAAGAGATCCCTAAAGGACTGTCGCTGGAAGAAACCATCGCCCGCATCAAGGCGCAGGGCGGTCTGGTCTATGTGCCTCACCCGTTCGACCCCCTGCACAAGACTCCCTCTTACGAGGTCCTCGCCCGCAACGCCGCGGACATCGACATCATCGAGGTCTATAATCCCCGGATCACTTTTACCTCTTTTAACGACAGGGCCCGCCGGCTGGCTCGCAAATATGACATTCCCGGCGCCGCAGGGAGTGATTGCCATGTGCCCGAGGGAGTAGGAACGGCGATGATCTCGCTGCAGCGTTTTACGGGCCCGCGGGAGCTGCTTTTAAGCTTGCGCCAGGCCGACGTCATCAGGAGCAAGGTGAGCCCGATCTATCTGCACTCATTAAAGCTGCTCAAGAACAGCCGCAGCTCCAGAGGAGACAGGGTGCAATAATGCGGCGAGCACAGGCGGGCGCCGGGCGCGACAGTCCGCCTGATTTCGGCTAACCTGCTGCCGGTCGCTCTTCTTCGAGATCCATCAGGTGACCGAAGGCGGGGCGGCCCAGGGCCGCAAGGAAATAATTGACTATTGCGGGGTCGAACTGAGTGCCTGAGCATTTGACCAGCTCGGCAACAGCCTGTTCATCCGTCAGCGCCTCCCGGTAAGGCCGGGTTGAGGTCATGGCCTCGAAGGAGTCGGCTACAGCCAGGATGCGGGCTTCCAGAGGAATCGACTCTCCCGCCAGACCATAGGGGTAGCCTTTCCCGTCGAAACGCTCATGGTGATGGCGGATGGCTGCCTTGACCTCGTCGGAGATCCTCACCGGTTCCAGGATCTTGGCGCTGATGATCGGGTGCTTCTTCATCAGCTTCCACTCCTCCTGCGTCAGGCGGCCAGGCTTGCCCAGGACTTCGTCCGGGATGCCGATCTTGCCGATGTCGTGCAGATAGCCAGCGTAGCGGAGATTTTCCAGGATCCCGTCGTCGAGACCTGCCTGCCTGCCGATCATCAGGGCGTATTTTGAGGCCCAGTCGGAATGGCCGCGAGTTGAAGGGTCCTTGGCGTCGATCGTCTCTGCCAAAGAGCGGATGGTGCCGATGAAAGCTTCTTCGAGCGCCTGGTGGGTCAACGCATTTCCCACCGCCACGGCGCCCTGATTGACAATTGTCTGGCAGAGGGCGGTTTTTTCATAGCTGACCGGGCTGCGGTCCCAGCAGCGCTGTTCCCCGATGCAGACTACGCCTGCCGCCGCGCCTTCGACGATCAGGGGATAAAGAAGCAGCGAGCGCGCCGCCTCCAGCATCTCGTCGATCCGGCCGCCTGAATTGCCATCGCCATCCCGGCGCCCGCCGACGATCACTGACTCTTTACTGTTGATCGCCGTCTCGAAATGGGGCAGCTCGCTCAGGGGGATGATCATTCCCAGCCTGGAGCTCCAATCAGTCTGGCGTTGTGAGTGGGAGGTGACAAGCCGCAAATGGCCGCCGTCATCCTCGAGCAAGAAAATGCTGCAGTAGGTGGCGTCGATGGCCTCCACGATTCTGGTGGCCAGCACCTGAAGCACCTGCTCCACTTTCAGTGAAGCCGAGATTGTGTTCGAGAGTTCCATGAGGAGTTCAAGGCGCTCGACTTTTTGGCGATTCACATCGAGCACCTTCTCTTTTTCATTGGCTACGCCCCGCCGGAAACTGCTCAGCAACACACCCGCCGCAGCGAAAAGCCCCCAGCGTCCGAACAGCTCGATGTAGAGCTCTTGGTGGTCTTCGCTCTGAATAATTGTCCGCGGGAAAAAGATCGCCGAGTAAATCGCAATAATGAAGCCTGTCATGATCAAGGCGCGACGCCGCTCGAAGTAACGGCAGGCAATCGCTATGGGTACGAAATAAGCCATATAGAGGAGCTCCTGGATCTCGTTGTCGTCATTTGTGAGGTACTGGACGATGGCCGTGACAGCGACCGTTACCGCGATGAGGATTATTGCCAGCTTGCCCGCGCTCCCCGCTGAAGGGTTATTATCCTGTCCGACAGCGGTGGGCTCACTCGGAGTCTGTGCTTCGTTCATCTAGCCTTGCCCCTTTTGCAGCCGGCTGGACCGGCAACTTGCCCTGTGGCGTCGGGTAGCGGAAACCCGCTTACCGCGAGATTAATTTCGGCATTGTTGCCGAATTACTGAATAATTCCCCAGGGAATGACCGGTTAAACCGCTTGCCGCTCGATTGAGGATGGAAACGGTGGAATCGGGTAATATTCAGTCCATGCGGGATACCGGAAAAAATGGGTGGGCGGCGCCGGTCGCCTTCCTCCTGAACCTGATGCTGCTGAGTGTCATGCTAATGGTTGTCTGGGGCTGTGGTGGTGGTGACGGGCAAACGTCAACAAGTGTTGCCGCGGACGCCCAAAACCCTTTTGGTTTCTACAGCCCGGGCACCATGAACGAGGTTTCGGCCGGCGATGCGCAGAGAATGATCGAGACTCTTGGCCTGGACTCCTTCCGCGCCTATGAAGATTTCAACCTGGGCCTGATCGAGGAGATCGGCGTCGGCTGGGTGAGATTCGATTTCGAATTCAATGGTTATGGTTTTGTCGAACAACCGGATTACCTGGAAAAAGTGCACGAGCGGGGGATCGAGGTCGTCGGTGGCGTCCGTCCCACCATCGATTATGCGCCTGCGGCCCTGGCTTCTTTTGAGGCAAACCTGCGTCATCTGATCCAGCAGTACCCCTGGATCAAGGTCTGGCAGATCGGTAACGAACCAAATGTGTTCCTGAACCGCGCCGATGATTACCCCCGCTTTTTTCTGGCAGGCAGCCGGGCAGTCCGGGAAACGTGCCCTGACTGCCGGGTGATGATAGCCGGAGTTGCAGCCCGGTACCCATCCGAGGCATCGGCGTTCCAGGTTTACGACCTGTTGATCGGCCGCATCGCCGCATTGTCCCCCGGAGAAAAGCCGTTCGATGTCTTCGATGTGCATTTCTATGGCGCTGCCGGCAATGATAGTGAGCTGCTGGCTAACATCGATGAATACCGCCGCCTGCTGACCAGGAACGGTTACGGCGAGGGCGTAGACATGTGGATGACAGAATCGGCAACGTATACCGGCATCATCGTGTCCCCGCCCGA
>Ga0172371_10001982_pt1 | contig 32642 bp, 31 predicted proteins | sample Lak12m_FD_114543 | JGI IMG/M metagenome (GOLD analysis project Ga0172371, IMG submission 114543) | Freshwater microbial communities from Kabuno Bay, South-Kivu, Congo - kab_022012_12m | ecosystem: Environmental > Aquatic > Freshwater > Lake | place: Democratic Republic of the Congo: South-Kivu...
CCGCCTACACGCGCTTTACGCCCAGTGATTCCGAACAACGCTTGCACCCTCCGTCTTACCGCGGCTGCTGGCACGGAGTTAGCCGGTGCTTCCTTCAGTGGTACCGTCAATTCCACAGGCTATTCACCTGCAGAGGTTTCTTCCCACTTGACAGAGCTTTACAACCCGAGAGCCTTCTTCACTCACGCGGCGTTGCTGCGTCAGGGTTTCCCCCATTGCGCAATATTCCTCACTGCTGCCTCCCGTAGGAGTCTGGACCGTATCTCAGTTCCAGTGTGGCTGATCATCCTCTCAGACCAGCTAACCATCTCAGCCTTGGTAGGCCGTTACCCTACCAACAAGCTAATGGTCCGCGAGCCCCTCCTGCGGCGCCGGCTTCGTTGAGAGGCCGACTTTGACCCCTGGAGCCAAAGCTCCTGTGGTCTTATCCGGTATTAGCGGGCCTTTCGGCCAGTTATCCCGGTCCGCGGGGCGGGTTACCCACGTGTTACTCACCCGTGCGCCACTTCACTCCACGCCCCGAAGGACGTGTTTCTCGTACGACTTGCATGTGTTAGGCACGCCGCCAGCGTTCGTTCTGAGCCAGGATCAAACTCTCCAGTTTTAACTGAAGTATCCTAAAAACTGTGACCCGAACAATCTGCTATTCAGTTTTCAAAGATCGACGAGGTTGCAATCGAAGCCACAACCCCTTTGTTACCACCTTACCCTTTTCTTGAGTCCCTTGTCAAGAGAAAAAGTTCCGAACTTTTTGCTCCAAGGGGTCAATGGGTAAGCAACACATATACCCCCCTCCCTTGATCCTGTCAACAGAAAAATCATCCGCCCAACGCGAATCGCCCATTTTTTCCCCATTCCCTCAGGCTGTCATCTCTCTGGACTCGCGGCGTTTCTAACCTGATTTTAGCGGGATGGATCTCCGCGCCCCCCTCCTCCTCCCTCTCTCGAGCCCCTCACGGTCGCGCTTCCCGGTCCGCTGCCTCCCAGCCCCGCTCCTGGCACCGTTTTCCGGCCAGTCCCCGTGCGTCCGGCCTTCCGCCCAATCCCGTGGCGCGCATGTCTCTCGGCCGCTGCTCATTTATCTTTTCGGCTGCTGCGCGCTCTCTCCGGACCGGGATCGGACGATCGGCCAACGCGGGAGGCGCCGATTTCTTTGAACGCCGCGTCGGGGCCGCGCATTCCGTCGCCTGCGCTCGATGCAAACTCACGGACGGCCCGGCAAACTCCTGCATGCCGATCCGTCGAGCGTCGGCCGCTGGGGGCTCAACGCATGAGGGGCGCCCTTTCGGCCGCCCCTCGCGCGAGTTATCATTTGGATTCAGCAGCGCGGCGCGCTCGCCTCACGCGGACGCTTTGACGGGCTGAGGCCAGACCAACTCGACGGCATGCACCGGGCATCCCTTCTCGCAGAGCCCGCATCCGACGCAGGCCTTCGGGTCGTAGAGGAAAGCGATGGGTTCGTTGTCGATGATTCCGATGTCGAGTGCGCTGAAGGGGCAGACCGCCGCGCAGATTTCACAGCCCACGCAGTCTTCCTTCCAGACGTACGGTTTGGGCCACTCGGCCTTTTTGAGACGCGGGGGTTTGGTCCCCTCAGGATCGCGAATGGCGCCGTACGGGCACCCTCGCGCGCATACGCCGCATTCGATGCAGCGACTCGCGTCAATGGCGTGGGGTTCCTTCTTCACGCCGACCGAGGCCCTCGTGGGGCAATTCCTTGCGCAGGTCTGACAACCCTTGCACTCGTCTTGCACGATTACGTAGGCCATGTGCACTACTCCTTCATAAACGTCTGCTGATGGGAGGACCGACCATGATGATGGGGGTCCGCGCGATGGGCAGCGGTCAGGATACTTCAATCATTCCAGGGGAGTCAAGAAGATCTCCCCAGGATACCACCGGTTGACGCCTCCCGCGTTCCAATATAGTAATCCGAAAGGACGCAACCTTGACTCTTCCGCACCCCGCAAGTTCCGCGGTCGAATACAGGTCCCTCTATGAAAGAAATTGGCGTTATCCACGGCCGTTTTCAGATCCTCCACAACGACCACCTGAAGTACCTGCTGGCCGGTAAGGCCCGATGCCGGCACCTCGTCGTGGGCATCACGAACCCCGATCCCACCCTTACGAGAGAAGATCCGGCCGACACGCAGAGAAGCGACCCCACGGCAAATCCGCTCACCTATTTCGAACGGTACGTCTCGATCCGGGAAGCTCTCGTGGAGGCCGGGGTTCCGTACGCGGAGTTCTCCGTGGTTCCCCTCCCCATCAATTTCCCTGAGCTCTTTCGCTTTTACGTGCCGCTCGACGCGGTCTTCTTCCTTACCATCTATGATCGATGGGGCCGCAGAAAGCTAGAACTGTTCCGCTCTCTCGGTCTCGATACCGAGGTCATGTGGGACCGGCCGCCCGGAGAGAAAGGTCTCACTGCCGCGGAAGTCCGCGGGCGCATGATCTCGGGTGATCCCTGGGAACATCTCGTTCCGCCGAGCACCGCCCTATTGATGGCCCGGTGGAAAATTCCGGATCGCCTGAGCTCATTGGGATGAAAAGGCGCCGGGGAGGGACTTTTTGCAAAAAGTCCCTCCCCGGACCCCTCCCCAAAAACTCTAAACATATGGCGGCTCCCGCTGGTCGCCGCATGGTTCTTCGCAAGCCAGCCGAGGCGCCGAACACACGCAAACGATCGGTCGCTGCCTCCCTCTTGTCTTCAGCTATATTGGGAGTTTTGGGGGGAGGGTCCGGGAACCACCTTTTTGCAAAAAGGGGGTTCCCGGTTCCCTATTCTCCCACAGTCCCTCTTCGCTTCCGCCTTCCTCTAATCGAGCGCGCCATGCGCGGATGGCCTCGAGCGCCCGCTCGGCCATGACCTCTTTTCGGCGTTTCTTCGGTGTTCCGGGAGGAGCTGGGTCGAAGAGCCCGAAATTGACGTTCATGGGTTCGTATTTTTTCGAGGGCGCGTCGCGCGTGTGTTTCAGCAGCGCGCCGATCGCGGTGCTGGAAGGTGGAACCTCGGGCGCGACACCCGCGGCCAGCATGCCTGCCATGATCCCGACGACGAGTCCCGACGCGGTTGATTCGATGTACCCCTCCACTCCGGTGATCTGCCCGGCAAAGAATATTTGCGGGAAGGAGCGGGACCGCGAAAACGCGTCCAGGAGCCGCGGCGCGTTAAGATAGGTGTTGCGGTGAATCGAGCCCAATCGCTCGAACTGCGCGTGCTCGAGGCCCGGTATCATGCGGAAGACCCGCTCCTGCTCCGGGTAGGTCATCTTGGTCTGGAACCCCACGAGATTGAACAGGGTCCCTTCCCGATTCTCGGCACGGAGCTGCACCACGGCAAATGGGCGCCGGCCGGTCTTCGGGTCGATGAGCCCGACGGGTTTCATGGGACCAAAGGCGAGGGTCTCCGGTCCGCGCCTCGCCAACTCCTCGATGGGCAAACACCCTTCGAAGTGAGGAATGGTCTCGAACGGGTGGGGATCGACCTTCTTGGCTCCGAGGATTGCTCCCACAAAAGCTCGGTACGCCTCCTCATCCATGGCCGCGTTGAGATAATCCCCCTCCCCATTTCCATAACGTGACGCGCGGAAGAGCAAGGTCATGTCAAGGGAATCCGCTCTCACGATCGGCGCGATGGCGTCGTAGAACGCGAGGGAATCCGCGCCCAGGACTCTCACGATGTCCTCGGCAAGCTCATCGGTTGTCAGGGGACCGGTGGCAATGATTACCGGCGCACGGCTCTCAGTCGGCACACTGGTCACTTCCGCGCGCTCAACGGTGACGAGAGGACTGGAAACGAGCCGTTCGGTGATGAACCGTGCAAAGAGCCCACGATCCACGGCCAGGGCCTTCCCCGCGGGGACCGCGGTGGAATCCGCCGCGCTCATGATCAGGGAATCCAACACCCTCATTTCTTCTTTAAGAAGACCCGGTGCAGACTCGAGGGAAGAGGATCTCAGAGAATTGGAACAGACCAGCTCCCCGAAGTCCGGCGACGCGTGAGCCGGCGAATGACGCTGAGGCTTCATTTCCACGAGACGGACGGGGATGCCACGCCTGATGAGCTGCCACGCGGCCTCGGACCCGGCCAAGCCGCCGCCGATAATCGTTACTTCCATGTGATAGTCTTCCGTAACAATGAAATGTGAGAAGAAGGGGCATTCGCCAGAGCGGCAACGTTCCACCAGCACATCACCTCCCCCTTTTCTCTTGACAAAATATCTTTTAGATTGTATTAGTTGCCTCGATTTATTAAAGGACTGAAACCCGTACGGGAGCACCGGGCGACCCTATGAAAAGAATTCTCGTTACCGCATGGCTGACCGCACTGTGCTATCTGCTCCTGGGAAACGTCTACGCCTGGGACGTCCCGGCATTCCTGCGAATGAACGGCGGCGCGCGCATGTGGTTCACCGAGCTCCAGGGAGACCTGATCCAGGGCGACCGGACCAAACTGGACCTCACCGAGAATCTTGGAATCAAGAGAACCAAGCTCGTGTACGAGTTCTTCGGCAGCGCGCGTATCGAGAATATTCATGTCCTTCGGGTCCGGGCCGAACCGTACACCGTGTACGAACAGTCCGGGAACGATTCGTCCCTCAAGGTCTCCGACTGGTGGATCGGTTACGATCTGGATTTCTTTATGACTCCTCAGATGCTCTTGGGCGCCAACATCGACGCAGAGATCGTGAACATCGACACCAAGGTGAGAAATGTGACGGTCGGCGGGAATCAGTACTCGTACGATTCCGGCGATACCCGGGCAATTCCCATGCTGGGATTCCACGGGACGTTCTATCCGATCTTCGAGCGTATTGCCTTGCGACCGAACGTTTCGGGCCGCGTCAATTGGTGGAACTACAACAACCTGGAAGCCTGGGATTGGGAAGTCGCCAGTTCCGTGGACATTCCGGTCAACAACCTGTGGACCTGGACGGTGACCAACGGGTACCGGTTTTCGCACATCAAGAACCGCCGCAATCGGGACACGCTCGACGTGAACCGGTCCGGATTCTTTTTGGAAACATCGATCCTCTTCTGAGAACCGCCATAATGAAATTATCTCAAAATTAACCGAAATGCTGGAAACGTGGCACGATCCGGAATCAGCAAGCTCCGGGCCACCCAAAGCCAAGTTTGGGGTCGTTTCAGCAACACGATTCTCTCCGGACACAAGTTTTGCCGCCGTCTCTGGGACCACGCCCCCCTTTCCCTTCATCCGGAACCCACTCGATCATATCCCTACCAACCGCGCTTCGATCTGTTCCATCACCCGAGTGAGAATCTCTCCCGCGCTGCCCAGCAGGAGAACATCCGTCACCTGCTCGTGCATGGCAGAAGGTTCCTTATTGATCTCCACCACCGTGGCAGGCGGATACTTCAGCTTCACCGACAGAGGAATCTGAGCCGCGGGGAACACTTGCAGGGATGTCCCGATAACGAGCAGGACGTCGCATTTGTGGGACTGCACCTGCGACACCATGAGAGCCCGGGAAGGAATGGCCTCCCCAAAGAACACCGCGTCGGGCTTGAGAACTCCGCCGCATTGGTCGCAGCGGGGAACGTCATCCGAGTTTGCTTTCAACCGTTCTTCCACTTCGCCGATGGGTTCGAGCCGACGGCACTTCATGCAGATTGCCCTCAGGAGATTGCCGTGAAACTCGACGACTTCCACCGAACCGGCACGCTGATGAAGATTGTCCACGTTTTGCGTAATGATGCACTTGAGAATCCCCATCTGCTCCATGCGGGCCAGGGCATAGTGCGCGGCATTGGGCTCCGCGGCCGCCAGGTCGAAATCGCCGGAAGCCTTCAGTTCCAAATGGAGTCTCCAGAAGCGGGCCGGGTTCTGGAGGAACCGGTCGATGGAGAATTCGCCGGGGTCCACCCTGGTCCAGAGTCCGCCGGGACTCCGGAAATCGGGGATGCCCGATTCGGTGCTTATGCCCGCGCCCGTCAGGGCCACCACGTTGTTTGCCTTCATCAGGCTTTCTGCTGCTCTGGCTACGAGATGTTCCATGCTGACTCCTTGCTCCCACCGATTGTACAAGCCTGCGCCGGCCGGTGCAACGGATTTTGCTCCGTGACCGTGAGGTCGCCACACCATTCAACGCGCAGCACGATCTCCGCGGCCTCGCTGTTCGCCGGTGTTGTGGCCTTTCCCGAGCCGCGGCCCTTGACATCGGCCGGAGGTCGAGACTATGTATAACACTAGAATACCTCGCCCTTACCGTATGATGCCAGGGGCGTTACCCATCTGATCGAGAACAGAAATGGATGATGACTTTGAAACCATTGAACGGATACGACAAGGCGATTACGAAGCCTTCGAGAAGCTTGTCGAGAAATACCAGGGGCGGGTCTATCGCCATTTGAGGAAATTGGTCAAAGACAATCACCATTCCCAGGATCTGCTCCAGGAGACTTTCTTAAGCGCTTACAAGGGCCTGAGGGGTTTCTCCGGCGCCTCTTCCTTTTCCACGTGGCTCTTCAGAATAGCCACCAACACCGCACTCATGTTCCTCCGGAAAAATCGACCGGAAACCGTCGAATATGACGATCATTTAGGGGTCGAAGACGTCTCTCCACCTGTCCTCGCTCCGGCCGAGTTCTTGAGTACGCCGTTGGAGATCCTGCTCTCCAATGAGGGTCGCAAGAAGATCGAGCAGGCAATCGACGGGCTTCCGGTGATGTATCGGTCCGTCATCGTTCTCAGGGATGTGGAAGGCTTTTCTCTTGAAGAAGTCTCCCGGATTCTGGATTCTTCAGTGGCTGCCGTCAAGTCGCGACTCCATCGGGCCAGGAACTCGGTGCGTGAAGCCTTGACCGGCTACTACGCGGAAAAGGGCTTCTCCGCCGGGCGGAGAGCTTCAAGGTGAACCATGAAGACGTGCGAGGAATTCTGCCGGTACCTGTCAGACTACCTGGACGGAGAGGTGGGCGAGACGGAATGCAGGCTCATTGAAGAACACCTGGAAGTCTGTCCCCCCTGCGCCCTCTATTTTGAATCCCTCAAGACCACCGTTGAAATCTGCGGTAAGGGGGTTTCAGACGAGATACCCGAGGAAGTCCGGGTGGCGCTGAAGACATTTCTACGCACGCATTGTACGATGGATTGCACTCAAGAAAAGAGGAGTTTGGAAATGGCTGAACATGAAGATCTGCAACATGTTACCGACGGCTCGTTTGAGAGCGAAATCTTGAAGGCCGACAAACCGGCGCTCGTGGACTTCTGGGCTGCCTGGTGCGGGCCGTGCCGAACCGTTGGGCCGGTGGTCGAGGAATTAGCCGCGGAATACGCGGGAAAGATAAAAGTCGCCAAGCTCAACGTGGATGAAAATAAAGAAACGCCGTCCAGATACGGCGTGCGAGGAATTCCTACGCTCATGCTCTTCAAGGACGGGCAGGTGGTGGATCAGATCGTGGGCGCGGTACCCAAGAGCCGCATCAAGGAGCTCTTGGACAAGGTCTGCTGATATGGATACGGACATCCTGGTTCTGGGCGGCGGCCCCGCGGGCCTGACCGCCGGTATGTACGCCTCGCGGGCTCGGATACCGGTGCTACTGGTTGAAAGGGGCCTGCCTGGCGGACAGGTGGCTGCCACGGAGACGATTGACAACTATCCCGGTTTCCAGGACCCGATACTCGGAGCCGACCTCGCGCAGAGAATGGAGGCTCAAGCGAGAAAGTTCGGGTTGGAAATCCGGCAGGCCGATGTGAGAAGCATTTCCGCAGGAAAAGACTCCTTTACGGCCACGACTGACTCCGGTGAGGTCTACACCGGCAGGGCGCTGATCATTGCCACGGGGGCGTCTCCGGAAAAGCTCGGAATTCCCGGCGAATACGAGCTCGCCGGTAGAGGTGTGAGTTACTGCGCGGTCTGTGACGGACCTTTCTTTCGGGGTTTGGAGGTTGCCGTCATCGGCGGAGGCGACTCCGCGGTGGAAGAAGCCGTGTACCTGGCGCGTTTTGCGTCGAAGGTTCACATCATCCACCGCAGGGACCAACTTCGGGCGGTGAGAGAGATCCAGGAAAAGGCCTTCGCTGAACCCAAGGTCCAGATACACTGGAGCACCGTCCCGGTCTCCGTGGCAGGCGACCGGGAAGTCACCGGCTTACGGATACGGTCATTGCGGGACGGGTCGGAAGAGGAGCTTCCGGTAGGGGGAGTGTTTTTCTACGTAGGGCTGACGCCCAACAACGAGGCATTCCGCGATCTCGTGGAAACAGACTCCGCAGGCTTCATCATCACCGATGTGAAAATGGCGTGCTCTCGGCCGGGAGTCTTTGCTGCCGGCGACATACGGGCCAAGGCGCTCCGACAGATCTCTACGGCCGTGGGAGACGGCGCGGTCGCCGCATACCACGCTCAGAAGTTCCTGGAGGGCTGACGCGCCCCCCAGACATTCTTGTGACCGGTACCACCCTGAGGCCCGGGGATTGTCCAGTGACGTTACTCGCGGGGCGGTCCGTAGTACCAGAAGGGATTAGGATCGAAATAATCGTTGTCGGTGAACGCTCGGTTGCGCGTGCCGTATTCCGGATCGAGAGTGGGCCCGTATTCCGGCTTCCAGAACGTCAGGATCTCCAAACATCCCCTCGTCATTCTCTGAACTGCTCGGTGAGATCCCGTGAACGTGCCGGCGATGAACCCGTTCATCGATCCGGCCATGGATCCCCACAGCCCGTTGTCGTACGAGCCGTTGTACTGTCCGTTGATCATCGCATTGGTCATCGTGGTAAGCAGTTCGTACGGGCCGGCCATGATGTTGACCACCCCTCTGCCGAATTTCCACGCCGGGAGACTCCTGTCGAATTTGCGCAGATCGTCGAAGTCGGTCTCGTACGCCAAGGCCACGCTCACGTGGACGAACGCAAGTATGATCGTAGCCCCAAGAATGCAAGCCTTTTTCATCTCATCCTCCGGAATCGGATGTCCTGGCGGCGTCTTGTCGGAAGCATTACGGCCGTCAGGCTAATGTGGGTCCCAAAACGTGCCCGTGTTCTTCAAGCCTTTTCAGGAGCCGATTCACGGGGTCATCCTAACACACCGGTTCAAAAATAACAATATTTTTCTGTGTTATTCCACATTTGTAGGAATATTTCTGAGAACTTACCTTCACTAAATGATAGGCCTTGCTTCCGGCGGCGCCTGAAGGTATTATGGATTCCCGCACGTTCCGACTGTAGATTCTCACGCCACAGACGCGAGGACCCCATGAAGAAATGGATGGCAATAGCACTTCTTCTCCTGCTGCTTTCGGGATGTTCCTGGGATAAGTACCTAAAGTGGTTTGACAAGATGGACTGGGAGCGAGACGATCAGACGATTCGTATCGTGGATTTTCTCGTGCGATAGCGCTGCAAGGCCCGAAAGATCCTTCATGCCTGGTGTCGAACCAGCTTCCACGTCCGATACCGGTCATGGAGATTGGAATCAGGCTCAACGAGGCAAGAGCGCCTCGAAGAGCCTGTCTCAGAGTTACCGTTCAGCGGGAAAGAAGAGCTCACCGCAGAGAACGCGGAGAGCGCAGAGGTAAGAATTCTTGAAGTCTCCGCGAGGTGCGGTCCTCGCCCAAGAGCGGGGGATTGCATCTCGACCAACCCTGAATCCAGGATGTTGCGGGAGACTTCATCACGTAACCAATCGAAAGAAATTGGATTTTTCCTGCACTCTCTGCGTCCTCTGCGCTCTCCGCGGTGAACGATTGCGTCTCAGAACTCGAAAGGAACACGGGACCGTGGCACGAGACCGCCGCGGTTCTGTTTGGTCGCCCTCACCCTGACCCTCTCCCCGAGGGAGAGAGAGCCATTTTGAGTCACCGGACAGTTCCCTCTCCCGCTGGGAGACGGACGCAGGGCGAGGGTATCCGTAGCACGATTACCATCCGGACGCGGGTTTGCGACCGGTATCCAAGGACCTCATTCATTTGGCTCATGGCCCGGAGGAGAATTCCATGTCCTGGTACACCATCGATAGAGCTCGGTTGGAAGAGAACTCCACAGAGGAGATTCTGAGGATACTCAAAGAGGATAGGGAGGATTACACGTCCGAGGCCATCCGGACGTTTGAAGAGATACTCAAGGCGCGGGGCGTCAGCCGAACCGACCCAGCCGGCGTTGCTCGCCCGAGAGCATCGGCCGCGGCCTCTTCCGACGATCAGCTTTCCGGCGACGCACTCGTGCGCGGACCTGGCGATGCGGTACGGGTGCTCAACGACCTCCTCCAGGGAGTCCTGAAGGGAACCGTCGACGTCCAGGTGGCTCAGACCGCGACCAACATTGTCCTGGCCACCCTTCGGGCGCTTGAGATGGAATTCATGACCGAACCGGAGGAGACCTCGTGAGGGAGGTAAAGGAGGAGCTCGTGAAGCCCGAAATCAATTTTGAGAAAGGCGGGGGGCTGGTTCCGGCCATCGCGCAGGACGTGCGGACCGGGAAGGTTCTCATGCTGGCATACATGAATCAAGAGGCGCTGGAAACCACCCTCAGAGAGGGGAGGGCCTGCTACTGGAGCCGGTCCAGACAAGAATTATGGCGCAAGGGGGATACGTCGGGCGACATTCAGATCGTAAAAGACGTCCTGGTGGACTGCGACGAGGATACCATCCTCCTGTTGGTCGAGCAGCGCGGCAAAGGCGCGTGCCATACCCGGCGGTGGAGCTGTTTCTTTCGCCGGGTTACACCGGAAGGAGAAATGAAAGACATTGGCGAGTAAGAATGTTCTGAGACTGGTCATTCCCAAGGGGAGCCTGGAACAGGCTACCATAGAGCTGTTCCGCCGCGCGGGCTGGAACATCACCGTTTCGCCCAGGAGCTACTTCCCCACGGTGGATGATGACGAGATCATCATGGCCCGCCTGAGGGCCCAGGAGATTTCACGGTACGTGGAAGCCGGAACCTTTGACGCGGGTCTCACCGGTAAGGACTGGATTCTGGAGAATGAATCCAACGTAAAGGTAATCGACGACCTGGTCTATTCAAAGGTCTCGCAAAATCCAGCCCGGTGGGTGTTGGCCGTTGACGCTGAATCGGATTATGCGAAGCCCGAGGATCTCCACGGAAAACGCATTGCAACCGAGCTCGTCGGGGTCACCCGGAGATTCTTCCAGGAGCGCGGCATCGACGTTGAAGTGGAATTCTCCTGGGGCAGCACCGAGGCCAAAGTCAACGAAGGCGTCGTGGACGCCATTGTCGACGTGACGGAAACGGGGAGCACTCTGAAAGCGAACGGTCTGCGGATCATCCACACGCTTCTGACCACCAACACCCAGTTGATTGCCAACCGGGCCGCTTACGAGGATCCCTTCAAACGGGAGAAGATCCTGCAGATCCACCTTCTGCTCCAGGCAGCCCTCGAGGCGAGGAAAATGGTGGGGCTCAAGATGAACGTCCCCTGCCCGCGGCTCGACGAGGTGGTGGGGTTGCTTCCCTCGCTCAATGCTCCGACCGTGTCGGGATTGTACAAGTCAGACTGGTTTTCCGTGGAATCGGTGGTTTCCGAAGAAGTGGTTCGCTCGCTCATTCCGAAACTGCTCAAGGCCGGGGCCACCGGAATCATCGAATACGCACTCAACAAGGTGATCTGAACGAGTGTAGGGTCTCCATGATAGCTTTACGAGTAGATATTCGCTGGGAGGTCATATGCGAATTCCCCCGGCGCCCCGTCAGAATGCCTTTGGTGCGACAGGCAAGACTTTTCGGAGACACTACACTGTAGCTCTCGGGCCCAAACCGATCCCCATCGGTTCGCTGTGCCAAACAATGAATGGTCGCGAAATGGATGTCATGCGTCGGCGCCGAATCGGGAGCCGAATTAGGATCATTTCCCTCGCTGACGGGTACGAGGTTCGGATAAGCTCCCCTCGAAGGCTCGTCTTGACGATCTTCCTCGGGTTTTGGCTGGCCATCTGGACGGTAGGAGGCGGGGGTGCGCTTCTGTCCCTCCTTACCGCGCTCCGCCCCGTCGAGGAGCGGTTGTTTCTGGGAATTTGGCTCTGTTTCTGGTTCATTGCCGAGATCGTGGTCGGTTTGGCCCTTCTCTGGATGACGGTGGGTTACGAGCGCGTCCGAATCGGCCGGGGCATATTCGAGGTGGGAAAGGTGATATTCCGCCCGCTGAGGATGAAGCACGTACCGGTTTCGGAGGTGCAGAACCTCCGCGCGGCAGGCATCTTTGCTCGTCCGTTCTCCTGGGAGTCCGCGATGGGCCAGTGGGGAATCGCCGGCGGAAACATTGCCTTTGAGTGGCACGGAGAGACTCTGAGATTCGGAATCGGGCTCGCGGAAGATGAGTCGCGAGGACTGGTGGAGACCCTCCGGCCTCTGATGTAATGCCGAAAAGCCGGTAATGTGCGCCTTAGTACACTACGGCGTAAATTCGGTGGCGTATCCTCGGCTGTGGCAAATTGCTTCGGATGCAATCGAAGAGTTTGGGTGGCCCGGACGTTATACGTCCGGGTAGCGCAGCGACAGGAGGTCCGGTTCCCCTGTGCCTTTGGCGCCTGGACGGATAACGTCCAGTCCACCCGCGTCTCTCCTATCAGAGAATAACAGGCAAGATGAAACCGTCTCAGAATTCCCTTTCAGGAAAAAGCCGTGGCACGATTCGCATGGCTAGCTAGACTGCGCTATCTCGACTATGCTGTGCCCCGGCGGCCATCCGTGGCAGAAACCGCTGTCCGGCGCGGGGATAAACCCCGCCGCTACGACCAATCGTGCCACGGTGTCGGCAGGTTTAGGCATTCTGAGTCAGTTTCAGATGCCTGTCCCACCAAAGCCTCAACGGAGCTCCAAGCAGGAACGGTCGCCTCAGAGGGCGTCGAATGCGTGACCGAACCTGTGAAGAGGCGCCCTACGCGACAGACCCCGCGTTCAACAACCGGCCTCCCCGGCGTCTGTCACCTCGTGACCCGAATCCACGGATTTCCTGACAAGGTCCAGGACCATCATGGCACGCAGAGCCCGCTCACCGTCGACCAACGGCTTCGTTCCCTCTCGAACACTCCTGAAAAAGTCCTCCAGTTCACGCCTGAGAGGTTCCTCATCGGGAACGGGGACTTCCACCGTCCGAATAGCTCCTGACTGTGGTGAGCCATTCGGTGTCTGAGTCACCTCTCCCGCGGCAAAGACCGTCAGCGACCGCGACATTGTATCGGCCACGAGACAGCGCGTCGGGGTGGTGACGGTCAGGCGCCGTTCCCGCATCGGAGAACAGCGCGCGGTCCAGAATCCCGCAACCGCGTCGTTTTGAAATTCGATACGCGTATGGGCCATGTCGGTCGTTCCGGAAAACACCGCGCGGCCCGCGGCCGAAACTCGCACTACCGGAGAACCCGCTATCTCGAGGGCCAGATCGACATCGTGAATCAAGAGGTCGAGGAGTACGTCAACGTCCAGGCACCTGGTCCCGTCGAAGGGGGAGAGCCTCCTGGCGTCAATCGTAATGATCTTTTCCAGGGGATTGTTCAGGACTTCAAAGAGCTTGGCTACCGCAGGGTTGTACCGTTCGATGTGACCCACCATAAGGACCACCCCGGCAGCGCGCGCACGATCCACGAGGCGAGCGGCAGCCTCGAGGCTGTGAGCCAGCGGCTTTTCCATGAGGAGATGGACACCGTGCTCAAGGCATTTCATGCCCAATTCTTCGTGCAAGGACGTGGGGGCCGCGATCATCAGCGCGTCCACCTCGTCGAGGAGGCCATCCACGCTTGCCAGACATTCACATCCGTGGCGCCGGGATATTTCGACGCAACGGCCGGCGTCCGGATCGTAGAATCCTACGAGCTCGACATCGGGGTTTTGAGAAGCCACTCGCACGTGATGTTGCCCCATGGTTCCCACACCCACCACACCGACTCTCACCCTGCTGCTTGCTGCTTTCATGGAGCCAGAAATATCCTGCCTTGATTGATTCGTCAAACCCCTTCTCACCCGCGACGCTCGTTGTCGGAACTTATGGCCGTTGCCAAAAGTACTGTCCGCTAAACAACACTCACGTCGTTCCTGCGAAAGCGGTCCCGCGTTCTTCGCGGAACATCTTGAAATCCTGGGCTCCCGCTTCCGCGGGAACGACGGCGTTGCGCCACAGCGAATCGGTTAAGAACTTTGGCATTTGCTATATCAGACCGTCGCACGGACCTGCCCGGACCGGGCCACCTGGAATCGAATCGGATTGGTGCGCGGCCCATGAAATCTGGAGTTACAACGGTTAGCCGCCATTTGGTGACAGTTTTTCTCGCTTTTGGCCTTGGGCTGACATTATAATAGGATTGACGGGATCGGTATCCTCGCCGATGGCTAAGCGAGAGTGGCGGAATCCGGCAGACGCACCGGACTTAGGATCCGGCGGGGTAACCCATGGGGGTTCGAGTCCCCCCTCTCGCACCACCCGACGCGGGTCATTGGGCCGGGGACCCCGAATTGAGCAAAAAACCGTGGCGCCTGCAGATCGGGCGTTGCGGCGAACGAGACTGAACCTGGGCTTTTTCAGGCCGATCACGGCTCTGCCGAGCTGAAGCGGCCAGGGAGACCGAGTCATGAAATCAATGCTTGCCATCTTAATCGCGGCAGTTGTCCTGATCGCGGCGAACGCTGATATCGGTTCCGCTGAACAGTATTATTGGCAACAGTACCAAAATTACGGCGCCCACTCTCGTCCTCGTGCACAACCGGCAAAGAAAACTGCAGTGAAGCCGTTTTCTTTTCGGATCGCGCCGGATCCCCAGGTCTATGAAAAATGGAATCGGTACAACCGGTGGTTGGATTATCAGCAACTTCAGAGAAGTCCCCTGAACCCGGAGAGTGACCTGGATTATATGTTCAGGACGTTTTAATGCGCCGGCTGATTGCGGCTGAGGTCAGAAAAATGCGGAAGGGTCCCGGATCCATTCGATAAGGAGGACCAGGCAGAGACCTGTCATGGTCACGATGATCTGAACCAGTTGTCCTTTCCGATCCTCAACGGTGGGCGGCAGTTGTTGCGAAGATGTGGGAGTTGTTTCTGAAGGGTTCATGGTGGCCGAGAATCCTCACTTATGTCGAGTTATTTTAAGATAATAACATGTTCTGTCCGTCGTGTAAAGTAACTTCTCCTTTTGACGGCGCGGTGAATCACGGACAGTCGCATATATAGGACACGCGGGGCCGACCACCCAAGCGGATGGACCGGAGCCCCGCGGGAATCTTGGCGTATACCCCAGGAACCAAAGTCTGTCAACCCTGCCGTTCCGAACCGCGGTCGTTGACTCCCTCGCCTTTCGGTTGTATAAACCCTACGCACGAAGCCTTTCCATCACGGTTTTCACCACCCCCGTTTTTCGGAGGCGGCACGTACGGACGGCTTGCGCATGAATACCGTGCGAAGAGGACGGCTTCAGCTTTTTCCAACGAAGGGAAGTGTAGTGAGGAAGGTCTTTCGGCTTGTGCTCTCGGTGGTGAAATGGATTGCCATGGGAGCTATCTGCTTGGAGATTCTCAGTTTTCTGGCCATTTCCGCGACGAATTTCCTCTTTTATGGGCATGCCAGGGAAGGCAGTCGAGCGGTGTACGATTCGTACACGCTGTTCCTCCAGTCAAGCGGTCCCAGGCCCACCGCGAACAATTCCTCGTCCCCGGACCCCGCGAAGAATAGGCTCGTCTGGATGTTCGGCGGATCGACGATGAGGGCCATGACGGACCACGACGACAGAACGATTCCCAGCTACACGTCGAAGGTGCTCAACAGCCGGGGTTCCGGGTTGGACTTCACGGTCATGAACTACGGAATGAATTCCTTCAACTCGCTCCTCGAAACGAAATATCTCCAGAAACTCCTTATCGAGACCGGCTCGAAGCCGGATGCCATTGTATTCTACGACGGAGCGAACGACTGCAAGTATTTTCTTGAACACCGGAACGCATACGCGCATCACGGCTATCGCAGATCGAAAGCGCTTATCGAAAGTTACTACCGGAGCTGGTTCGGCCTCATGAAGCCTCTCAACGCGGCGCTCTTCTCCTCGTTCACCAAGGAGCTGTATGACAAGATCAATCAGGTCTTCGTCCCTCTGAGCTCCGATTCGCCGGAATTGAAACAGCTTGTTGATGCGACGGAAAAGAGGTACGATTACTTGGCCAAGGTTGCGGATTGCTTCGGGAGCAGGTTCACGCTGGTCTGGCAACCCTTGATCTGGGTCGAGGAATGCCGGGTTCCCGAATCCGTGGAGCAAGGAGAGAAGAACCTCGTGCTCAAGGCAGACCGGTTCGCCACGATGCGCAGCAATTTCATGATTCCCTACCTGGCCATAGCAAAGCGTCTCGAGAACAAGCCCTATTTCGTCAGCTTCCGCAACGTGCTGTGCGAGCGTAAGGAGCCTGCCTATCAGCCGGACGGCGTGCACCTCACCGACGCGGGAAGGGAGCTTGTGGCCCGCCACATGGCTCCGCTCGTCGAGAAACGGATGGTGAAGTGATGCCGGTCACACGGAGAGCTGCGTCGGTCTGCCCTGTGATGTCCAGAGTCGTCCCATGAAGCTCGTCGTCACCATTGACGTAGAGGAAGAGGGACTCTTTCAAGACCGATACGAGCCGAAGGCCGTCTCCGTCGACAATGTGAGGCACTTGGCTCGGTTGGGCGGGGTGGTTCGGCACTGGGGCATCCGGCCCACCCTGCTGGTCACCCATGCTGTGGCGTCCCATCGGCCGCACCATGAGGTTCTCTTGAACCTCCGGGACCGTTGGGGAGCCGAAATCGGAGCGCACCTCCATCACTGGAACACACCGCCGCTCGAATCTCTCCCCCATCCCGACCCGGTCCCCTCGGAGCTCATTCCAACCCGGTTGCTTCAGGAGAAGATGGAGAGCCTTTTCAGAGCGCTTGGTGACATGGGGGTTGAACCGTCATCATTTCGAATGGGTCGTTTCAATATCGGACCGCGCATGCTTTCCGTGCTCGAGGGAACGCGCATTCAGGTGGACAGCAGCATCTGCCCCACGAGAAAGTATTACGGAGGCCCGGATCACCTGTTCGCGCCGGAGGATCCTTACTTCCCGGACCCTGCCGACCTCCGTCGCGCCGGTTCCTCCCGAATCCTCGAAGTTCCTCTCACCGTCCTGCCCCTGACCAGGCGATTGGGGCGTTTCCTGGGACGGATGGACGGGCGGTCGCTGTTCCCCGACGCGTGGATCGCATGGTTTTCGAAAAACCTCGGATCGTTCCCCGCGCAACCGGTGTGGACCGGTCTCAACCGCCTCAAGATCGCTGCGATGATCCATCGCAGCCGCGGCGGACAGGTGTTGACCATCTTTTTTCATTCATCGGAAATCATGGCAGGCGGTTCGCCCTACCATCGCACCGAAGAAGAAGTAGACCGATTCCTCAAACGGCTTGACAGTTTTTTTGCTTGGCTGCGCCAGGAGCTCTCAGTAGAATCATTGACCTTGTCCGAGCTCGGCAGACTCTACCCGAACGGCGCGGAGCGTTCGCCGGCTCTTGAGGAAGCACGGGCAGCGAGGCATCGCCGGGCGGTCTGACCGCGTGACCGGCCGGATAAAGGATTCTCGCTACTGGAAAGGCAGAAACAACCGACACGTGAGACTGCCGAAAACCGCATATATTCTTCTCTGGTTTCCAAAAGCTTCTGAGACTTTTGTTTTCCGGGAGGTGCTCAACCTCCGGAACCTGGGTCTTCCTCTGGAGGTTTTTTCCCTCTATGGGGAGCTGAAAGACGGTATGTCTCCGGAAATGGCATCCGTCTCCCGAGATGTCGAGAGACTCGGCATCCCCTACTTCACACGCGCCTATTCGGACATCATCTATTGGTATCGTGTGAACCCTCGCGTCACCCGTGAGTTGATCCGTAGGATTCCGTTCAGGCAGTGGAACGGCCTGGAAAAGACCGGTGAGAATCTCTGGGCTTTCTTGTGCGCCTTCGCGTTGGCCCGCAAGTTCCGGGAACAGGGCATTGAGCATATTCACGCTCCGTGGGCGGGCGGTCCGGCAACCGCAGCCTGGGTCGCATCCAAACTGACAGGACTCCCCTACACGTTCACCGCTCGCGCGTGGGACATCTATCCCCCGGACGGAGCGCTCAAGGAAAAGATCCGGGAGGCTGCCTTCGTCAGGAGTGAAACCCGGACCAACATTGGCTACCTGGCACGGCTGGCGGAGTGCGACGAGAGCAAGATCCACCTGACGTACAATGGATTGCCGCTCAAGGCCCAGGGCGAAGCGCCGGTCCCCATGCGGCCGCCGTACAGGCTCCTCGCGCTGGGCAGAATGGTCGGCAAGAAGGGGTACGACTATCTCTTGCAGGCCGGCAAGATGCTGGCCGATTCCGGGCTCGATTTTCGGCTCACCCTCGCAGGAGACGGCCCTCTGCTGCCGCGACTCAAGCGACTCGCCGGCGAACTGGGCCTGGCCGCGAGGGTGTCGTTTCCCGGATTCGTCACGTATGATCGGGTACCGGAGCTTTTCCAGGACTCCGACGTGTTCGTGATGCCCAGCGTGGTCCATTCGTCGGGAGATCGGGACGGAATTCCCACGGTGATCATGGAAGCGCTCGCACACCGGCTGCCGGTGGTGGCCACGGACGTCTCGGGCATATCGGAGGTCATCCGGGACCGCGTCACCGGACTCCTGATTCCTGAGAAAGATCCGGCCGCAATCGCCGGCGCGGTTCTCCGCATGACCGCGGACAGGCAGGCCGCCCTCGACATGGCCGACCGCGGAAGAGCCCAGGTGCGGGAACAATTCGACCCGGAGCGCTGTCACCGCCGCGTGCTCGATCTGTACCAGGGTCTCGCTGAGCCCCTCTGACGTCGCAGCGGGACGGATGGCCGACCGTGCTTCGGTGACCGTCGCGACCGTTGGGGTTCACCACAAGGAATGATGACCAATAAAACCACGCATCCGGTCAAGCTCGTGGTCCTCGTCCAGGACCTGGAATTCGGCGGTACACAGCGGTACGCGATCCATCTGCTGAGCCACCTGGACCGCGCTCTGTTCGATCCGGAGCTCTGGGTATTCAGGCACGGCCCTGACATGATTCCCCTTGCCCACGAAGCCGGGATCAAGACCGTTCTCTTGTCCGGATCGTCTTGGGTAAGCCCTCGGTCGATCGTCAACCTCTTCCGGAAGTTGCTGAGCAGCCGGCCCCAGATCCTGTACACGCTGACCGCCACCCCGAACATCTGGGGCAGGATTTTCGGTCGCATGATGAGGGTTCCTGCGGTTGTGTCAGGGTATCGGAGTCTGCTGCCGGGACAGCACGAACAGTGGCTCTGGCCGCTTGCTAACCGCATCATCTGCAATGCCGAAGCGCTCCGGGACGTCATGACATCCCGGTTTTCGGTGGCCCCGAATCGTATCGCCGTGGTTCCCAACGCAGTGGATACGGACTATTTCTCCCCTGCGGACCGGTGCGAGGCTGCCGTGCCCACGGTGCTCTACGCGGGACGCCTGGTGAACGACAAAGACCCGCTGAATCTGCTGGAAGGATTTCGACTCGCCGCAGAACGAATTCCCGCGGCTCGGCTGGAAATCATGGGAAACGGCCCTCTTGCGGCCGAGGTGGAACGGAGAGTGGCGGCCCACCGACTCGGCTCGAACGTGAGGGTCCACCCCGCGGAGAAAGACATCAGACCCGCTCTGAACCGTGCCTGGGTCTTCGCGCTCGGCTCGGCGCAGGAAGCTTCACCAAATGTAATCATCGAGGCAATGGCAAACGGACTCCCGGTTGTGGCCACCCACGTAGGAGGAATCCCGGAGCTCGTCGCGCACGGCAGCACCGGCCTGCTCGTGCCGCCGCACGATCCGGAAGCGCTGGCAGATGCGCTCGTGGAACTTCTCACGGATCGGGAGCGCAGACGGGTCATGGGGATCGAAGGTCGCAACCGCGTCCTTGCCAACCACACCATGGACCGGATGGTCCGCCACACGGAGCGGGTCCTGATGGATGCCTTCGAGGAAGCGGCTTCGCACCACTCCGGGGCCCGGTCGCTCGCCGGTTTGTGAAGAGACGCGGTGGGGACTGTTCCCGCGAAACAATCCGTGGGGGAAACCATTCTTGGGCAGGCGGTTGAGGCTTAGTACAGGATTTCGTAAATACGGTGACGAATCAAGAGACCCCACCCCAACCCTCCCCGTCAACGGTGAGGGAGCCCATCCCCCCGTTGACGGGGGGATCAGAGGGGGGCGCTGGGTCGAAATCCGCGATCGAACTTACGAAATGGAGCTCTTGGCGCGGAACCCGGTGTCCCCGGCCCGTCTGACAGGACGATTCCGCGGGCAAGATAGGGGCATGGCTCACAATCATGCGATTTCGCGTCCGTGTTTGCCGCACGGTAGGTGCGTAGCGTCGCGTTTTTTGCTAGGATACTCGGATCTCACGGACTCGTGGCACTTCTCGATGTGAAAGGACGGTTTTGAACGATATAGCTTTCCTGGCCGCTACAGCGGTATTACTATTCGGCGCAAGTTTCTGGGTCATAAGGACCTGGGAATTTGTTCAAGGAATCTCCGGTGTTCCGGTGATCGATCCCCTCGCGCAGACGCCTCGCACGGCCGATCTTCCCCTCATTTCCGTTATCGTGCCGGCACACAACGAAGAGGCCGTGATTGAGCGATGCCTCACATCAGTGTTGAACCAGGACTATCCGCGCTTTGAGCTCATCTTCGTCGACGACCGCTCCGAGGACCGAACCCGAGCCCTCGCTGAGAAGGTATGCCGCGGTCGGGCCGACTGCAAAATCATCAGTTTAACGGACTTGCCTTTGGGGTGGACAGGGAAATGTCATGCCCTGGACGCAGGGGTCGGCCACGCGTCAGGCGAATGGATCGCCTTTCTGGACGCGGACTCCGCGCTGCACCCGTCGGCATTACGGCTGTGCCATCATGAGGCGCTGCGTCGCGGGATCAACATGGTTACCCTGAGTCCGACCTTCCTGGTTCGGACGTACTGGGAAAAGGCCGTGCACCCCACGTGTGTGGCCATGACCTGCATCCTCTTTCCCATGGGCAGAGTCAACGATCCATCGAGCGACGTTGCTACCGCGAACGGAATGTTCTACCTGATTAGCCGAAGCGCGTACGATCGGATTGGTGGTCACTGCGGAGTCAAGGGTCTCGCGGTGGAGGACATCGGGATCGGGAAGAGGGTCAAGGCTGCGGGCCTCGGGCTGCTCTTTGCGAACGGGCGCTGGTTGCTCAGGACCAGAATGTACACGACCTTTCAGGAAATCGTGAGCGGCTGGACGAGAATTCTCGGCGCGTCCATGAATTACCGTGTGGGCACTGCGCTCAGATACCTGCTGATCCACATGCTCGTGAGCCTGCCTTCATTTCTCGTGGCCCTCTGGCACTACATTCCGACCGCGACGGCAATCTGGCCTTCAGGCTGGTTCGTGTTGCCCCTGATCTTTGCCGTCACCAGCTCGGTCGTCTCGTACAGCTTCTGGCGGACGATCGGGGTGCCGGGACGATACTCGTCGATGATGTTCCTCGGGAATTTCATGCTCATCTGGATCTTCGCTCTGATCGTGAAGAAGATCCTGTTCCGAGACCCCCTCCAGTGGAGAGGGACCGTATATGAGGCCAACCGGTACGAACCGACCTCGCTGGAGCCGGTCTACGAGGCTGACACCTCGATTTCGACTCGTGGCTAAGTGGTCCATTTCCTAGATACAGTCACGTATTCCAGGGCCCGTGACATCGGACTGCGCTCAGAGGTCAACTTCGCCAGCCATCTTGGTGGGACAGGCATCTTGCCTGTCATTCATAGTGACAGGCAAGATGCCTGTCCCACCGAAGCCCACAAGCGAGTGCTGTGCCGGACCGGTCGGTTCTCAAGGCGCCGGAATGCGTCACCGTATTTGCGAAATCCTGTACTTAGCCCCCTCCTCGAGTCGCACCGGCGAGGTTCGAGACGACCAGATCGAGGAAGTCCTCCGCCTCCTGGCGGGTGAAAAGACACGCCGAAGCCGCCAGGATGAGGTTGAGCCGATTCCGGAAGAAATAGACGATCAGCAGGACCCTCGTGCTGGAGAGGAGCTTGTACCCCACTCCGTGGACCCCCTGGATTTCCAGGTCCGCACTGTGGGTGAGGTAGGTGTCCGCGGAGGGTTTTCCGTTGAGCGACTTCGGCCAGATGGCGCCGAGGAGGGTTATCGCGACCGAAACCTGGTATCGGTCCGTCAGAAATCGCACAAGCCGGCGCCGGGCCTTCAGGGGAAGCACGCTCACCGAATTGGTCAGTTTCTCAACATTCTGATAATACCGGAAATCCATCTGCCTTCGGAACTGTTTGATGCGGTTCACTGCGATGGAGCGGGCGAAGGCCTTTGCGTCCGTCCTCTCGTGCGGCGACGATCTGAAAAAGATCAGGCCTCCGCTGTTCGGGCTTTTCAGTTTGGAAAATCGGCCTCTCATATTCACCGACATGGATGTCGTCAGCAGTCCCGCGGGAACATAACGCCGCTCGTTCCATTGGTCCACGGCGAGGTTCGCCCGGGCCACCAGTAGATCCACCAGTGAGGCGCCGTTCCTGAGCGTTCCTTTCACCATCCTTTCCGTATCTTCGACCGAGAGCTCCCGCTTGATGTGGTATTGCACGGTGTCGGCCGGAACACCGGAGCCTGCCGGAAGCGTGGGGCGTTCGAGAAGCTCTTGCACCGCGGTCCGTGAATTCCTTAAGATATCACGCCAGCTCCAGGGAGCCGTCTCGACCTCCCTTTTCCTCGAGCTCGACATCGCGTGGGGTTGATGGACCCAATCAGGCAGCCGTCCCGTCTTGAGACGGTGGTAGTGGGCGAGGACTTCCTTCCCGAATTCCGAAACCGTCGCCGCGTCCGTAGCCGCGTGGTGAACCGCGGCGCCGAGAACGTGGCGGTCGGGAGCCAGCTTCACAATGAAATAATCCGACGCGGTTTCATCGAAGAGATTTCGGTCTCGATCCAGATGAGGCGCCAGCCGTTCGAGGATGTCGTTGAGCGAATGGGATCCCCCTGAGTCACCGTTCATATCGACCGTGTGAATCGGAAGGCCCCCGTTGGCGCGGTAATCCCAGAACAGATAATGCCGCCCGCGGGATTTGACCTCCCGTAGACGGCCGAGAAATTGCGGGAAAGCCGGAGTCGCATGTCGCACAGCGCTGATCATGGCCTCCTCGTCCAGGGGGCCTGTCGTTTCCATCAGCGTCAGAATGATATTCTTCGTATTCCCGCCGCTGGACAATGCCAGCATCTCAGACAACGGGTCCAGCCGGACCCCGCTTTCCTCCATCATCACCTCTGAAATCCATGGTCAGCGCCGCAGCTTCTTCGGTTCGTTCATGCCTGGCATCAAGCTCAACGAACCACGAGAACACGACCCTTGTCTCCCGTGTCCGAGTTGGCAAGAATCAAGCGGCGACCAGCGGGAGCCGCCCATATATTTAGAGTTTTTGAAGAGGGGTCCGGGGAAGGACTTTTTGCAAAAAATCCCTCCCCGGCTCATTTTCAGAAGCTCTTCAGAATTATCGCCAGGGTGACTGCGGCAAGATGGTACCGGTCCAGTTGGGAGCGGTCCGCCCACTCTGCTTCGAGAGCGTCCGACCCGGCCTTCAGGCTGCCGCCGATCACCCGGCACTGATAATCGGCAAGAACGTAGTGGTGTCTCACCCTGCCCTGTTTATCGCGAAAGATCCTGTCGAGAAGTTCCACAAGCCCCTGTGGCTCCACCAGGAGCCCCGTTTCCTCAATGACCTCGCGAATAACAGCCTGCTCGAGCGTTTCGCCCACTTCCACCAGCCCGCCCGGAATGCTCCACTGTCCCTTTCCGGGCTCTCTTCCCCTTCTCACCAAAACGATTCGGGAGCCATCCGTGATGAGCGCGCCGATGCCTACGATGGGCCGGGACGGGTATTCCCGCAACGCGTCGGGATCATCCCCGGGCTGAGTAGCAGCCTCATGGTTCGATGGTTCGCCTATTTTTCCGGACCTCCGCCGAAACGGATCATGCGTGATCTCGATGAAACGCAACCCTTAGACTTCCCCGAAGAAGAACTGCTTCAGGCATTCGGTCCGTTCCACGTACCCCGCGGGATCCAGGAACCACGTGGCTGCGCTGAAGGAGCTGAGCAGCGAGTTCCCGTCCTGGGGCGTGAAGCAGAAGCCGATGACCTCATGGCCTTTTCGCACTTCCAGGGCCGGTTCGACGATCACCGTCTGGTTCAGGATTCTCCCAAAATATCCGTGATCTCGTCCGAAAGAGAAGACTTCGCACGCGGCCTGCTTCTTGGTGAGGCTGATCCGATCGTCCGCCCTGAACCGGGCCACTATTTCTTCCTTCGTCACGGCCCTCTTCAGCTTGAGGGTAAAGTAGATGCAGTGCATGTACTGGGTGTTCAGCTTCAGGGCAGAAGACCACAGGGTCAACTCCAGGCCCTTGGTCCGAAAGAGGTGATAGGCGTCTCGCGCATGGTGTGTCCCGAAGACCGGATCGCCGTGCTTTCCGACCTCGGGAGATGGCACAAAACCCTTCACCTGGCTGATGTCGTTTGCCCGCCGAATGCAGAGGAATCGAGCTTCCTCGAGGTTGTCGTCGCCGTCCACCAGTGCAACGGTGTTGATAAGCGCACAGAGATTGTGGGTGTTGCAGCTCACCACCTGGAGGAAACGATCCTTACCGATCTCGAGGGCGGAGTCGTTGATCCCCCTGGCGTACATCTTTCCGAACCCGAACTCGCTCCCCTGAGCGATGAAGCCCTTCGTGGTGGGGAGATACTTTTCGTAGAACTCGTTCTTGTTCGAGATGCCGACGCCCGACGGCGTGCAGTCTACCACGACGTCCGCTTTGGCCAACGCTTCCTCGTGAATCATCACCGGTTTCAGACCAAGGGCCTCGAAGTCGGCTATTCGGTCCTCGTCTACGGTAAGCTTGGCTCCTCGTGCCACCAATGCCTTAATTTTCGGCACATCCCTCGGAATGGGGGAGCGTTTGTGGAAAGTGACTTCCGAAAACCCTGCCTGTTCCTTGAAATAGCAGAGCAAGCCAATGAGAGGCTCCCCGATTGTCCCGGTGCCTACGACGTGAACCAAACCCTTCTCCTTGCCCATGGCTCTACTCCTTTCCATGATGATCGTTCATCGTTGTCGCTGACTATGTGAAAGGGATCGATGAGGACGCCCCGGCAGACCGGCACGCCCCACTGCAACAGTTCAAGAAAAACTCTCAGGAAAAAGGAAGATAGCTCTGAAGGGATATCTTACGACCCGTGACCTCTTTGGACGCGGATTTCTCTTCACTCGTCAGCTCGGGTTGAGCCGCCGGCTCGCCGCTCCCGGATTCCGTTTCAGCCGGGGCAGTCACGGACGCGGGCTGTGGCTCGGGCGTTTCCGCGGGCTCTTGCGTCGAGGGGAGGGCCTCCGCTGCGGCCCGCAGCTCTTCAGGAGACTCGCCGGCCTTCGGTTCCTCGGGGAGTACCGGCTTGGACTCGGGCAAGGTTTCCCGTAACGTCAGAAGGAGCACTTCTTCCAAGCTTGCCGGTTCGCTGGGTTCAATAGGAACCTCGCCCTCCCTGTGCTCGGGTTCCGCTGATTCGGAAGCCACGACTTCAGCTTCCGGGGCAGCGACCGGTTTCTTACGGCCCCTCCGCCGACGGCGTCCCGGCTTTCGCGTCTTCTTGTCTTCGGCCTCCTCAACAGGCTCCTCAGCGACCGCAACGGGCTGGGGCGGTTGTTGCACTTCGGCAAGCAGTTCCACAGCCAGTTGGGGGACCGCAGCTTCCACGGTCGGGACCTCGACGGCCTCTTCGCGCACGGCCTCGACCGAGACATCTTTGTCCGGGAGACTGTGACGGATCAGAACATTGACGCGGGTATTGTGCTGGCTTTCCAATTGCGCCAGGTGGGACCGCATGTTGTTGAGCAGGTATTCGGCGACCTTGGCCGGAACGGTGGCGCGGACCTCGGGCACGTCGCCCTTGGTGAGAAGAGACTTGATCCTGCGAAATACCACCAAGGCCGTGCTTTCCGCGGATCTCACCTTTCCTCGCCCATCGCAGAGTGGGCAATCCAGATATTGACCGGTGCCCAACGAAGACTTCAGCCGCTGCCGGGAAAGTTCCAAAAGGCCGAGGGTTGATATGCGCAGGATCTTGGATTTGGCACGGTCATCCTTCAGAACGCCTCTCAGGGTCTTTTCCACGTCCGATTTGTGCTTCTTGTGCACCATGTCGATGAAATCGATCACAATGATCCCGCCGAGATCCCGGAGGCGCAGTTGCCGGGCAATTTCAGGCGCTGCCTCCATATTAACACGATAGGCGGTATCTTCGATTCCTTTCTCCTTGGTCGCGCTTCCCGAGTTGACGTCAACGGTCACCATGGCTTCGGTGGGCTCGATGAGAATGTATCCGCCCGATTTCAGATTGATGCGCTTGCGGTAGACCTGCTCAATCTGCTCCTCGAGCTGGTACTTGTTGAACAGGGGCCTGCGTTCCTGAGAAAGCTTCACCAGGTTTTCGTACTTCGGCATAACCTGATGAAAGAAATCCTTTGCCTTGGCATAGGCATCTTTGTCATCCACCAGGATCTCGCAGATGTCCGCAGAAAAATGTTCGATGATCGAGCGTATGACCACGTCATGCTCCCGGTAGAGCAGTGCGGGAGGAACCTGGTCGGCTACGTTCTTTTCAATGGACTGCCAGATCTTCAAGAGGTAAGCGAGGTCCCGGGACAACTCGGTCTTCGTTCTTCCCATGCCCGCGGTCCGAATGATGAACCCCATGTTTTCGGGCGGCGTAAGTTGTTTGAGGATCTCTTTGAGCTTCTTGCGCTCCTTCTCGTCCTCGATCTTCCTCGACACCCCGCAGAGGTCCGTTCCGGGCATGAGCACGAGGTATCGGCCGGCCAGGGAAATATTGGTGGTGAGGCTTGCGCCCTTGGTGTGACGCTCCTCTTTGTTGACCTGCACGATGACGTGGTCTTCCTTCTTGAAGAGGTCCTGAATGCGGGGGCGCCTGCGGCTTTCAAAAAAGGATTCGGGAAAGTACGACGGATGAACGTCGTTGATCGACAGGAATCCGTTGCGAGAAACCCCGTAATCGACGAATGCCGCTTGGAGGGACGGTTCAACCCTGGTGATGACTCCCTTGTAGATGTTCCCGAGGGTAGCCTCTCGGGTGCGGATTTGGACGTCCAACTCTTCCAGGATTCCGTCCGAAACGACCGCCACACGGCATTCTTCCATGTGTGCGGCGTTGATGAGCATTTTCTTGACCATAGGTTCTTCCTTGGGGACCCGTGTACCCAGACGAGTATTATGAGGCTGCGCCGGCCGGGGCGAGTGGGGCCTGTGGTGGCCGGGCTCTCAGTCTATAAGATTTTTGATCTCTTTCCACAATTCATTTTTTCCCTGACCGGTGTGCGATGAGAACACCACCACCGGTATCTCGGACCCCACTGCGGACCGGATAACGCGCTGCTGGGCGGCCATCTCCGACCGGCTCAGCTTGTCGACTTTTGTGGCTGTTACGACGACGGGAATCGAGTGCTCACGTAGGAAATTGATGAGACTCACGTCGGCTTCTCCGGCCGATCGCCGCGCGTCCACGATGACAACCGCGCCAGCGAGCTCCGCGCGCCGATCCAGGTAATTCTCTACCATCGGGGCCCATGTCTTCCTCACTTCCATGGGGACCGCAGCAAAACCGTACCCAGGAAGATCCACGAATATGAGGCGCTCGTTCACCAGGAAGAAATTGAGCTTTCTCGTATGACCGGGGGTTTTCGAGGTGCGTACGAGATTGCGCCTCCCCAGGAGCGTGTTGATCATGGATGACTTTCCCACATTGGATCGGCCCGCGAAAGCAATTTCCTTGAGTCCGCCCGTAGGATAGTCTGCGCTCTTTTGCGCGGCTCGAAGAAAAAGCGCCGAAACGATTTTCATCTCGCGCCGCCCGCCAGATGTATGGTGTCGCTCGAATTGAGCGTCGTGACAACCTCCTCGCCGCGCGGTCCCCGCGAAGCGGAATACGTATCTTAAGAGGAGCAGGGCCAGCCCTGCGCTCCACTGAACATCGCGGCGCCTTCCGCGAAACAATGCCTCTTCTTTATGTTATAACTCGGAAGCGGACGAAAAAAAAGGGTTGAAACGCTTCGTTCGGCTTTGGATGAACAAGAACGTCGAATAAGGGAGCTCGCGGCCGGCACTCCCGTGGGCCCGTGCTCCCAGACGGCGACGCTCGATGGGTAGATATTCCTCTCCGGCAATCGTTCACCGCGGCGGACGCAGAGAATGGAGAAAAATTCCAATTTCTTCCGATTGGTTACGTGATCAAGCCCCCCGCAACATCCCGGATTCAGGGTTGGAAGCGATGCAATTCCTCTTGTCTGGGGCCAGGACCGCACCTCGCCGAGATTTCAAGAATTCTTACCTCTGCGCTCTCCGCGTTCTCTGCGGTGATCCCGTGCAGAACGCGGGATTTCTTTCCCGCTGAACGGTGAGCGATCTGTCGGAAACGTCGAGGCAGGAGGAACGGACGTGGCGGAGGTGCATGGGAATCGAACCCACCCAGAACGGTACTAGCGCCCTGCTGACGGTTTTGAAGACCGCGGAGCCCACCAGGACTCTTCCACCTCCACTGGCTCGGGGAACTTCCTTGGCGGAACCAGCGTCATCATACACCTTTCGATGGAAGAGGAAAAGTCCCGGAATTCGGCTTGGACGGTTCCGCACCGTTCAAGGCGATACGTGGAGGTGAGCCGCAGCCCGTCCTTCCGCGATCAATCTCCTCCTCGGTCCCAGCACGCGGAAAGCTACCATGCAAGCCTTCCCGTCCGTGTCGGCGTTTTCCACGTTCATCTCCAAAGCAAGACGTTCGTTCTCAAACGCGCTGCCATGATACATGATTTCAAAATCCCCGCATTCCGCGTCAGGGAAGCTCCCGTCGAGCCCCGCGCTTACCAAACCCGAAATCCATGCGGTGTGAAGGACTGCGGCCGCGCTGTCCCCTCGTGCAGTCCCTGCGGAAATGACGTTGAGTGGATTGAACTCACGGGTCAGCGCCGCCATCCTCAGGAGGTCGTCCCCGCCGATAGGTCCGACGGACAGAATTCTCAACGCATTCATAGGGTTGGTTTCCTTTTCGTCAATTCCGGGTCGCGAACGCGGGGGGAGGCCGTTCCTTTCCCGATTTGTTGACAAATGGTCTTACTTATCATAAAAGTAAGGGGAAAACACATTAGAATCCGCACCAAAGGGGCCCTCGGATGGAAAAAAGAGACATCGAACTGATCGAACAATGGAGAGACAAGGACCCTGAACTCAGAACCCTCTGGCAGGAACATCTGGAATTCGAAGAACAGCTCGAGGTTTTTAACAAGCGGGTCTACCTTTCTCCTTCGGAGGAGATGGAGCGGAAAACCATTCAGAAAAAGAAGTTACTGGGCCGAGATCGGATCGAACGGATTCTCACAAGGATCCGTCTCCAACGGTAACGTGACCGGCCGCGATTCGCCGACCGGTTCGGGATAGTGATAGGAACGTGAAAATCAACGGAGCCCATATCCTATTGAAATCCCTCAAGGCAGAGGGAGTTGAGACCATTTTCGGATTTCCCGGCGGTTCTGTCATCGACATCTTCGATGCCTTGGCCAGGGACTTTGCCCAGGACTTTCAATTCATCCTCGTTCGCCACGAACAGGCGGCGGTTCACGCGGCGGACGGGTACGCGCGGGCCACGGGAAAACCGGGGGTCTGCCTCGTTACGTCCGGACCCGGCGGAACCAACACGGTCACCGGCCTGGCGACGGCCTGGATGGATTCCATTCCCGTGGTGGTCTTTACCGGCCAGGTTCCTACCCCGCTCATCGGAAACGATGCTTTCCAGGAAGCGGACATCGTCGGAATAACCAGGCCCTGCACGAAGCATAATTACCTTGTTCAGACGGTCGACGAGCTGGCACGCACCGTCAAGGAAGCATTCACCGTCGCCGCGACCGGACGGCCCGGACCGGTCCTCGTGGACTTGCCCAAGGACGTCATCCAGGCCAAGGCGGAATTCGAGTACCCTGAATCCATCGAATTGCCCACGTACCGGCCCACGGTGCAGCCGCACCTGCCGTCGATCAAGAGGGCGGTGGAGCTCATCGCGCAGGCCGAAAGGCCGGTGATCTACGCGGGTGGCGGTGTCATTACCTCAGGAGCCCACGAAGAGCTGCGAACGCTGGCGGAGACGATGGGTTTTCCCGTCACCATGACCTTGATGGGACTGGGGTGTTTTCCCGGCACTCACCCGCTGTCCCTCGGCATGCTGGGAATGCACGGCCAGTATCGGGCCAACATGGCCGTGAACAACTCGGACCTGCTCTTGGCAATCGGAGCGCGCTTCGACGACCGAGTGACGGGCAGGGTCGAGGATTTCGCCCCCGGAGCGAAAATTGTCCATATCGATATCGATCCCACCTCCATTCAGAAAAACATCGTAGTGGAGGTCCCGATCGTAGCCGATGCCCGACAGGCCCTCATCAAAATTATCGAGATGCTCAGGAAGAAAGGCCGCGGAGACAAGGACAGAGAAAAGCTCAAGAGCTGGCATGCCACCTTGAACGCGTGGAGAAGCGAACAACGGTTGAGGTACGACCGCACCACCGAAACGATCAAACCCCAGTACGTCGTAGAGAAACTCTACGAATTGACCGGGGGCAACGCCATCGTCACCACGGAGGTCGGTCAGAACCAGATGTGGGCTGCCCAATTCTACCTCGTGGATAAGCCGAGAACCTTCCTGTCCTCCGGCGGGCTGGGGACCATGGGCTATGGCTTTCCGGCCGCAATAGGGGCTCAGGTCGCGTTTCCCGACAAGGTGGTGATCGATATCGCCGGGGACGGGTCCATCCAGATGAACATTCAGGAACTGGCCACCGTAGCTCAGTACCAGTTGCCGGTGAAGGTCGCGATCCTCAACAACGGGTATCTGGGAATGGTCCGCCAGTGGCAGGAGCGCTTCTACGATAACGTCTACGCGCATACGGACATCATGGTGTCCCCCGATTTCGTGAAGCTGGCGGAAGCCTATGGCGCCCTGGGGTTGCGGGCCCGCACGACCGATGAAGTCGAGGATGTCATTAAACGAGCCCTGGAATTCAAAGGCCCGGTCTTGATGGATTTCGTCGTCGAGCGGGAAGAGGGCGTCTATCCGATGGTCCCGTCAGGGGCTGCCATAACAAACATGATCCTGGTCTAAATGGAAAATCGTCGCGTCATTTCAGTGCTGGTGGAAAACAAACCCGGCGTATTGGCACGTGTGGCCGGAATGTTTTCCGGTCGGGGCTTCAATATTCACTCCCTCGCGGTCGCCCCTGTTCTGGATACCGCGTATTCGCGCATGACCATCGTGAGCCACGGAAGTGAACAGCTCATTGAACAGATTATCAAACAACTCAGGAAGCTGATCAATGTGGTGAAGGTCCAGGATCTCACTACAGGCGACCACGTGGAGCGGGAAATGGTCCTGGTCCGGATGAAGGCATCCGGAGCCAAGAGACCCGAGATCATGCAGATCGCGGATATCTTCCGTGGCAAAGTGGTCGACGTCACCCACGACACCCTCAGTCTCGAGGTGTCCGGGGCACAGGGCAAGATCGAGGCATTCCTCCAGTTGCTGGAACCCTTGGGAATCCAGGAGCTCATTCGCACCGGAACTGTTGCGATCCCTCGCGCGAAGAAGTCCGTGCGGACATCGACACCCACCGAATGAATTGCTCCCCAGGTCGCTATGAACCCATCGCGCGTGAAGGATTCATCTTCATCGTGCCACCGCTGATCGTGTCACTGGCCTTCTGGTGGCATGGTTACCCGTGGACAAGTTTCATCTTCCTGGTCGGGGCCATCGCCATAGCCCTGTTCTTTCGGAATCCCGAGCGTGTCTCTCCCGATGAGCCTGGAATAGTCATTTCGGCAGCCGATGGTACGGTGATGGAGGTCGTGGAGGACGCGCAGACGGGAAATCTCCCCGGCGTCGCTCTCAAGCGGGTCAGTGTGTTCATGTCCGTCTTCAACGTACACGTAAACCGATGGCCGGTCTCCGGTACGGTCCGGAAAATCGTGTATGCTCCGGGAAGATTCCTCGACGCGCGTGAGCCAGCCTCCTCGATAGAGAACGAGCACAATTCGGTCATCCTTGATGCGGAAGACGGACCGGTGGAAGTGGTTCAGATCGCGGGAAAGATCGCCCGTCGCATTGTCTGGTGGGTCAATGAGGGGGACACGGCTCGTCGGGGAGAACGGTTCGGGTTGATCCGATTCGGCTCGAGGGTCGATGTATACCTGCCGCAGAGCTTCTCCATCGTCGTGGGAATCGGCGCCACGGTGAGAGCCGGCGTCACGGTGATTGCCCGGCAGACCGATCCGGAAGCCTCCTGATTGCTCTGTATCCCCAATTGCGGGAGCGTATGTTCGTCCACTGAGATTGCTTCGTCGCTCCGCTCCTCGCAATGACACTCCCGAAACCTGTCATTGCAACCCCGCTCTCAGCAGGGGAAACAATCTCAGGTCCTGTAGGATGCCCGAATACGCAACCGAATTTGCTCCAAGGATTACCAAGCTCAAGGCATTTTTCCCAGACGGGCCGAAATATCTGCGCCAGGAACTCGTTTTTTCCGGAATTATGAGGCATACTGA